>OBKM01000279.1_pt1 | contig 25507 bp, 22 predicted proteins | sample 1519691 | NCBI WGS metagenome assembly OBKM01 (sample SAMEA37050418, study PRJEB22526) | metagenome | biome: saline pan; feature: lake; material: water | place: Egypt | collected 2015 | depth 0.5 m | reverse complement strand
GGGATCGGTGCCCAGGTGCTTGCACAGCGACTCGAAATCCCGAGTGTGCTGTTTCTCATTCTGATCGGTGTCGGGCTTGGACCGGCAGGCATCGACATCGTTACAGGCGAGACGTTTGGTGATGGGCTGTCGACGGTTGTCGGACTCAGCGTCGCCATCATTGTGTTTGATGGGGCGTTTCAGCTCAAACGCGAGAAACTCCGGCTCGCGCCGAAAGCAATCACTGGGCTGACGACAGGTGGCGCGCTGTTGATGTTTGGGGGGACAGCACTGGCGGTCAGACTGCTGTTGGAGACCAGTTGGGGCGTCGCACTGCTCGTTGGCTCGCTACTGATTGCAACGGGACCAACAGTCATTACACCGATTTTGGAGGTTGTCTCCGTGCGAGAGCATGTCGAAACAACGCTTGAGGCCGAAGGGATTTTCAACGACGTGACGGCAGCGATTTTGGCAATTGTCGTCTTCGAGACGCTGGTTATTGCATCAAACCCATCGGCAGCTCTCGGTAGTTTCGTCCAGCGGCTCGCGGTTGGTGTTGTTGTCGGCGGTGCCATCGCTGTCGCTATCCGAGCCTTCCTTACTGGTGTGCAGATTCCCGAAAACAACGCCCCGCGTGTGGCGCGGCTGGTGGTGTTGTCGGCAGTGATTTTGGCCTACGGGCTTTCAGAAGCCATCTTTACCGAAACCGGCGTCGCTGCTGTCGCGGCTGCAGGGTTGGTGCTTGGTAACGCCGGCTTACCACACCAGGAGTCAATCCATGAGTTCAACCGTGATCTGACGCTGATCGTGTTGGCGATTGTCTTTATTTCGCTGGCCGCGTTGATTGATTTCGGCGCGCTCGTCGGACTCGGCATCGCTGGCATCGCCGTTGTCGTTATCATCACGCTGGTCATCCGCCCGATTGCGGTGTTTCTCTCCGCGCGTGATCCACAGTTTACACGGAACGAGAAACTGTTTCTCAGCCTTGTCGGCCCGCGAGGGATTATTCCCGCCAGTATTGCAACGCTGTTTGCGATTGAGCTGTTGCAGGCTGGCGAAACTGCAGCAGCCCAAATTCTGACTGGAACTGTCTTTCTGGTGATTTTTGTCACCGTCATCTTGCAGGCCGGACTCGCCAAACGCATTGCAACAGTCCTCAACGTGATACCCATGCCAACGCTCATTGTCGGCGGCGGCCGCGTCGGCCGCATGCTCGCCGAACGACTGGAGAACCGTGGTGAAAATGTGATTCTGATCGAGCGGCGACGAGAGATCGTTGATCAGTTGCAGGCCGACGGCTACACCGCCATCCATGGCGACGGCAGCGAGACAAGCGTGCTCAAAGACGGCGAGATCGACCGCGCAACCCGCGTTGTTGCGGCGACTGGTGACGACGACACGAATCTGCTTGTTGTCCAACTCGCTCGAAGCAAGTTTGGGATTGACGACGTGTTGGCGCGGGTCAACGAACCCGATAACGTCACAACCTTCGAATCGCTTGAGGTGACCGCAATCGATGCCGCCAAAGCAACCGCGTGGTCGATTGACAACGAGATCGAACGCCCCGAGTTGACCCACTGGATGAACCAGTTGGGTGATGGCCACGATGTCCAAGAGATCGAGCTCACCGCAGATGATCTGGTGGGACGGACAATCAACGAGATCAACGCCGAAATCCCAGACGGCTGTATTGTCGCTGTAATCGGCAGAAATGGAGAAACTCACGTTCCGTCGGCTGACGAGACACTCCAGGCCGGCGATCACGTCACCTTCCTTGGAAGCCGAGACGGAGTGAAGGAAGCTGTCCGGCGGTTCCATCCGCGGGACTAAGCTGTCCGGCGGTTCCATCCACGGGACTAGACTGTTTCGCGTGAAACAGCGAAGTTGAAAGGCTTAACTCCGACGCCATATTTCGACCAGTAAAGCCATCTTCTGAGGGATTTCCATGTCTGAGCAAACCAACTCACTGCGTACTCCTATCGTCGCTGTCCTCGGCCACGTCGACCACGGCAAAACGAGTCTGCTGGATAAAATCCGTGGCTCGGCGGTCAGCGAGGGCGAAGCCGGCGCGATCACCCAGCATATCGGCGCGACAGCGGTACCGCTGGAGACGATTGCGGATATGGCAGGTGATCTCGTCTCTGTCACCGATTTCGACCTCCCTGGATTGCTGTTTATCGATACCCCAGGCCACCACTCGTTTTCGACACTTCGAGCACGCGGCGGCGCGCTTGCGGATATTGCGATTCTCGTTGTCGATGTCAACGACGGCTTTCAGCCCCAAACGGAGGAGGCGATTGATATTCTCCAGCGAACCGGGACGCCATTCGTTGTTGCGGCCAACAAAGCCGATACAACGCCTGGGTGGAACCCAATCGAGGACTCACCGATCAAGCCAAGTTACGATGGCCAAAGCGAGGTTGCCCGCAACCGGTTAGACGAAAACCTCTATGAGATTATCGGCCAGCTCTCGGATGACGGCTTCTCGGCTGATCTCTACTGGCGTGTCCAAAACTTCCAGAAGAACATTGGCGTCATCCCCTGTTCCGCTCTCACTGGCGAGGGGGTGCCGGATATTCTTGCGGTGTTGATGGGGCTGGCCCAGCGGTTCATGAAAAGCGAGATGCAGATCAACATCGAAGGTCCCGGAGAGGGAACCGTCCTTGAGGTGAAAGACGAACAGGGCTTCGGTGCGACGCTGGATGTCGTTGTCTACGACGGCACAGTACAGGCCGGCGATCAGATCGTTGTCGGCGGGGTCAACGAGCCGATTGTCACCGAGGTTCGAGCACTGCTACAACCGCAGCCCAACGCAGAGATTCGGGTCGAAAACCGCTTCGAGCAGGTTGAGTCAGTCGCTGCCGCAGCCGGGATCAAAATCGCTGCGCCCGACCTTGACGATGCGATGGCCGGCGCGCCAGTGCGCGTTGTCCGCGACCAGCCTGTCGAAGCGGTGATCGAGGAGGTCAAAGCCGAGTTGGCCGAGATTGAGGTCGAAACTGCCGAAGAGGGCGTTGTCGTCAAAGCCGACACCCTCGGAAGTCTGGAGGCGATGGCAAACGCTCTCCAGGAGGCCGAGGTGCCGATTCTCCGCGCAGAGGTCGGCGATGTCGCACCACGCGATGTCGCCGTCGCCGGCACAGCCAAGCAGTCTGAGAACGCCGTCATTCTCGGCTTCAACGTGGATGTGTTGCCGGATGCCGAACGCGAGTTGGAAGGCAGCGACGTGAAGCTGTTCAACAATGACGTGATCTACCAACTCGTCGAGGATTACGAGAAACACGTCGAGAGTATCCAGCAGGCCCAACAGGAGACAATTCTCGATAAGATTGTCCGCCCTGCCCGGTTTCAGATTCTCGACGACCACACATTCCGGCAGTCAGATCCTGCGGTCGTCGGCGTCGAAATCATGGCCGGTACCGTGACTAACAACAGCAACGTCGCCAAATTCGAAAACAGCGAACCCGAACGGGTTGGTGAACTCTCAGGGATTCAGGCCCAAGGCGAGGATGTCGAGGAAGCCCGTGCAGGCGAACGTGTTAGCGTCGCTATCGACGGGCCAACAGTCGGCAGACAGATCGAGGAGGGTGACGAGCTCTGGATCGAGCTGCCCGAAAAACACGCCAAAATCCTTGAGCAGGAGCTGAACGAGGAGATTCCGGCTGATGAGCTGGAGGCACTGTCAGGGTATCTGAACAAACGCCGGAAGCGAGATCCGTTCTGGGGGAAGTAAACAGGCAGACAGCAAGATGCACAACGCAACGCGCGGCAAGACTGGCAGTGGAACGCTCATCATGTTTATTGCCGCCGTGGTGGTCGCCCTGATAGCCGCCGGCGTCGTGCTCTATTTGGCAGAGGTGCTTCGAGAGCAACTGGAACAGTTGCCGTATCTCTCAGTCGCGCTGGGGACAGTAGCAGTAGCCGGCTGAGGTTCGAAAAAACGGTTGGAGAGACCCAAACCGGACGGTTATGTCAGGGGTTGCAACATACAACCAGTTTGAGAACCACAGGAAACAGTATAAAAACCACCGTCGGAGACAATATTTCCCAGCAGTTGGATATCCAACAATGACGTAGAGAGAGATCGCCGGATACAGCGGTCGACGCTGTGATATCAGCCGCGAACAGCCCCACCTACTCAGCTTTCGAGCTATCGGCTGTCGTGACAGGCGCGACCTGGCGGTCGGGGAGTGATCCCTGCGGTTCGCGCCCAACCGTGAAGAAGCGTTCAGTCCAGGTCAACTCCTCAGTGGCCGGACTCGGCTTTTTAACGGTTTCGTACTCGACAGCAACGCCGTCGTCTGCAGCCGCAATGCGAACTGTCGCCAACTGATAGGATGGATAAAACACCGGGGGGAGGATGCCGATAATCCCATCGCGGCGGTGGAGTCGTTTGAGCCATGTCCCGCTGTTGACGACGAGGCCGCCATCGACCTCCTGCACAGAGGGGCGGTGGGTGTGGCCATAGCAGAAGATTGCAGTTTCGGGGTTGTCGGCGAAGATATCGGCGGCGGTCTCTGTGTATGGCTCGGTTGGATCAACAGTGAGTTCGGTCTCGAAGACACCAAACCGCTCAATTGTCTTGCGGGCGTCTCTGCGGAAGAAGTAGAGCGGAACCGCAATCAGCAACAGCAGGCCAGTCACCGCGATGTTGACCGTCAACAGCAGCCAGGCAGCCTCGCCAGCAAGGCCGAACTGGCCAAGAAACGCCTCCGTGCGGGCAACCGGCAGCGAGATGATGCCAGCGATATCAAGTCCAGCGAGAATCGCCACCACGGCACTGATATTGAACAGCAGGAGAAACGGCACCAGCGAGTACCGCAACAGCGGGTTCATCTCGCGGTAGAAATATTTCGAGATGAGCCACACCGGCATGCGCTCAGTCGGCGTCACTGCCTGGACATCTTTCAGCCAATTATACCGGCCGCGATCCGAGAGCTGGCCTGCCCGGCTGGTGATCAGCGTGTTGTAGTAGTAGCCAAGCGGCGTTGCATGGGGATTCCCCCAGTCTTCGATACGGTTGTTTGGATCCTGCTGGTTGCCGTGTTCGAAATGGATGACGTGTTCGCCCACGCGGCGTTGGATGGAGATATCCTGGACGAGATCAACGTTGTACTCCGCAAACCGCTCGACATACTCGTCGTAGGCCGCCAACTCATGATCGTGGTTGCCCGGCAGGAGTGTGATCTGGATGTTCTCGCCCGTCGCCCGAAGCTGTGCGAAGAGGTTGGGATACGTTTCCTCGATCACATCGAATTTTTCCATTCCCTCGACAGTGGTGAACTCCCAGAGTCCGAAGGCGTCACCGTTGATCACGAGTTCGGCATTCTCGTCTGTGGTTTCGAGCCGTTCAAGAAAGCCAAGCAGTTCATCAAGGAACTCGACTTCCTCCAGTTGTTCGTCACCGCCGATGTGGAGATCACTGACAACATAGTACACCCGATCGTCGGCAGCAGACGCCCGGTCGTCGCTGTCGGCTGACTCCGAAGACATGCATGGGAGCTAGATGGAAATCGGCATAAAACCGCGGTTTGTGATTTGTGTTGGGTTTGAACAGGGGAGTGTTTCGCCTCCAAATGAGGAGGCAAACACGGCTATTGCAGGTGATTTTGGGTTCAAAATTAAGTAGCCAGCGTCCATACGAACAGATGGGTGAATCAAGAATGAATCAGTGGCAATCACAACACGGGCTTCGGTCTCCAGTACCGGTATCATCAGTTGATCTCGTGTTGGCGGTGATCCCACTTGCACTCCTTGCGGGGGTCGCTGTTGGGCTCGCTACCACCATCCCGTTGACTGTCGGGATTGCGGTGGGAGCCGTCGTGAGTGCTGGCTGTGTCGGCTACGGAATCTACCTCGTGAGTCACCGACACCCAGATACGCACGACCGACGCGATTCAACGGTCGGGTGATAACCCCTGGATACACCCTTTGCAACCGGTGACGTGTATGATAGCTGTCACACCTACTGCGAGCAGGTGTGGGCTGTCCACACCTCATATCTTTTTGATGATCCGGGTTGCAGTGGGCGTATGGAAAAGATTGCCTTTGGCACTGATGGTTGGCGTGCAACACTCGATGTGTTCACCGACCGACGCGTTCGCATCGTTGGCGAAGCAGTCGCCACCTATCTCGAAGACGAAGGATACACCGACCCCGTTATCGTCGGCTACGACGCTCGGGAGAGTTCACCAGGATTCGCCGAGAGCCTCGCAGAGGTACTGGCCGGCCACGGGTTCGACGTGCTGTTGCCTGAACGAGACTGTCCCACCCCAGTAATCGCGTATGCGATTGTCAACCGCGGGCTGTCGTGTGCACTGATGGTGACGGCCTCGCACAACCCACCAGAGTACAACGGCGTGAAGTTCATTCCCGAAGACGGCGCGCCCGCACTCCCAGACCGCACCAACAAAATCGTCGAAAACCTCGCCGAGCCCGATCTCCTGCCAGAAGACGAGTGGGGCGAAATCCGCGAGATCGATCCCATCCCGGATCATGCTGCCCACGCAACCGATCTCGTCGGCGCGGATCTCTCAGATCTCACCATCGTCTACGACGCACTCCACGGCAGCGGTCGCGGTGTCACCGACGCCCTCCTTGAGTCCGCCGGCGCGGAGGTTATCACCCGCCGCTGTACCCAAGACCCAGACTTCGGCGGTGGCGAGCCCGAACCAAGCCCGCACAACTTGCAGCCGCTTGCAGATGCGGTCGAGGAACACGACGCCGATCTCGGCATCGCCAACGACGGCGACGCCGACCGGATTGCGATCACAACCCCCGACCGCGGCTATCTTGATGAGAACCTGTTTTTCGCAGCGGTGTATGATTACCTGCTTGAGTCAGATTCCGGCCCAGCCGTCCGGTCAGTGTCGACGACATTCCTCATCGACCGCATCGCTGAGGCAAACGGTGAGGAGGTTATCGAGGTACCAGTCGGCTTCAAATGGGTTGGGAAAGCGATGGGCGAACACGACGCCCTCATCGGTGGCGAGGAGTCAGGCGGATTCTCGATCCGCGGCCACATCCGCGAGAAAGATGGTGTGTTGATGGCGCTGCTGGCGGCTGCGGTCACTGCTGAAAAACCGCTTGATGAGCGCGTTGACGCGCTGTTGGCCGAACACGGCGAGATTCACGCCAGCAAACGCAGTGTCGACTGTCCCGACGACAAAAAAGAGCAGGTGCTGTCTGATCTCGAAGACCACATCCCAGAGTCGGTCGCTGGCTCCGCAGTCGCCAACACCGTCACGCTCGATGGGTTCAAACTCCTGTTGGAGGATGGCTCGTGGCTGTTGATCCGCCCGAGTGGGACGGAGCCAAAGCTCCGCGTCTACGGTGAGGCCAGCAGTGATGACCGCCTCCAAACGCTGCTTGATGAGGGGGTTGCGCTGGTCGAGCCGCTTGTCTAACGGCGGGAGCGACAGGCCAACGTGAGGCAGGGCAAGCAATACCCCCCATATTCAGTCAAACCGGGTGTCTTTTTATCCGGGCTTTCGTACGCCGAGACATGTTCAAGGCCATCGTGAGTGCTGACACGCTCACAGACGCACTCGACTCGGTGAGCGTGCTGGTTGACGAGTGTAAGATCCGGCTGAACGAAGAAGAGTTCGCCATTCGCGCCGTCGACCCCGCAAACGTCGGGATGGTTGATCTTTCGCTTGCAGCAGCCGCGTTTGAATCCTACGAGGCCGACGGCGGCGTCATCGGCGTCAACCTCGGCCGATTGGAGGATATCGCCAGCATGGCAAACAGCGGCGATCTCATCCATCTCGAACTTAATGAGGAGACCCGCAAACTCCACATCCAGATCGACGGGCTCTCCTATACGCTGGCGTTGATCGACCCCGACTCGATCCGCCAGGAGCCGGATATTCCGGATCTCGATCTCCCAGCCGAGATTGTGCTTGAGGGCAGCCAACTCAGCCGCGGGATCAAAGCCGCCGATATGGTCAGCGATCACATCGCGCTTCGCGTTGATGAGTCCGCAGAAGCATTCTACATCGAAGCCGAGGGCGACACCGACGACGTTGATCTCGAACTCGACAGCGACGATCTGATTGATCTGACTGCCGGCGCGGCCGACTCGCTTTTTTCACTCGACTATCTGAAAGATATGAACAAAGCAATCCCGAATGCGACAGAGGTCACCGCCGAACTCGGCGAGGAGTTCCCAGTCAAACTCCACTACGAGTTCGCTGAAGGACTCGGGCAAGTCACCTACATGCTCGCGCCGCGGATTCAAAGCGAGTAACAGCAGCTACACTGCTTTCTGGAGTTCAACAACAAACACCGCACCAGTTGGCTCGTTATCCTCAACCCAGACATCGCCACCGTAGATATCGACGAGTTGGCTGACCAAGTAGAGACCGACGCCGGTGCCTTCGCTTTCGAGCCCCTCGTTTCCTTTGCCGAATATTTCTGCTTTGTGAGCGTCTGAGACGCCTGGCCCGTTGTCAGCAACGCGAACCTGAACAGCCTCGTCGGTCTCAGTCGTGGTGACAGTCACCTCCGGCGGTGTCTTGTCGTTGTGGTGGATCGCGTTTTTCAGCAGGTTGCGAAAGACGACATCGAGCATGTCGTTTGCCAACACGTCGCTGTCGGCCGAAAGATTGAGCGTGATGATCGCTCCCGGATAGGTCGAGCGAATATCTTCGACCTGTGTTTCAAGCGTCCGCCTCAACGACATTGGTTTTGTTTCGGCGTCGTGGTGAAGCATCACCTCAGAGAGATTGCGGGCTGTTTTGGTCAACTCGACGGCCTGGTGGGTACTCTCCTGGAGAATATCGAGATACTCCTCGCCACCCTCCTCAACACAGTCTTCGAGCATCTCGGCGTAGGCCTCGATCAGCTGGAGGTCGTTGCGAATATCGTGTCGGACGACCTGATTCAGCAGCTCAAGATTGTCGCGCTGTCGCTGGAGTTGCTGTTCGTGTGCAACCCGTTCCGAGATGTCGTGAAAGGCTCCGACAAAGAACGTCTCATCGTTGTGTTCGACCGTCGTCGCATGGATTTCGACTGGGCGGCGGGTTCCATCCGCGGTCTCAATCTCGATCTGAGAGCCATCGGGCAGCGTCGAGATGAGTTGGCGTGTGCTGCCAGCATACTCCTCGAAGCACTCACCGTAGGCCTCGGCAGCATCATCCGGATGGAGCACGGTCTGTGGCTCATCAATGAGCGCGTCAGGATCGTAGCCGAAGAGCCCGGAGACATCGCCGCTTACCTGCTGAATCAGCCCACTCTCAGCGTTGGCGACGACGACGGGATCAGGGGATGCTTCAACCGCAAGATCGCTCATTCTCACGCGTTCGCTCATGAGTATATCTACGGTCGAATCACTGCTAATTCTTTCGATTTCGTTGGGTTAAGCGGCTGACAGGAACGAACAGACGGACAACCGCGGGATTTTGTTACTCGCTGGATTGCATCGTGACAGCGTAGGTTGGACTGCTACGCGACAGTAAGTATTACCAGTAGTGGCATATTTTGGTGTTTCAGCCCCCAAAACAGAGATTGTTTATTTATATTGTGAAAAATGAATATAATGCAGAACTCAGATGAAATAATTTAACTATTGTTAGAAAAGTCACTCAGTACAAATGGTTGGCGGAAGCGACTCTGATCTTCGTCGAGATCTTGGCGTGTTTTCAGTGTTCACGATTGCCTCGGGTACCATGATCGGTGCCGGTATCTTCATTCTCCCGGGGCCAGCAATCGCCGGCGCGGGGCCGGCAGCAGCCCTCTCATTTGGCATTGCCGGGGTGATCGCGCTGGTGGCAACGATGTGTGCGGTTGAACTCGCCACCGCGATGCCGAAAGCCGGCGGGCCATACTACTTTACGAGCCGGGCGATGGGGCCGCTTGTCGGCACGATTGTCGGCTTCGGCGCGTGGCTCGCACTGATTTTCAAAGGCTCGTTCGCCCTTGTCGGGCTGGGATGGTACGTCACGGAGTTTTCGGCTGTTCCCGTGTTGGGTGTGGCTGTCGTTGGTGGGTTGCTGTTGACGCTGATTAACTGGGTCGGAGCCGAAGAGAGCGGACAGCTCCAGAATCTCGTTGTGATCGGGTTGATCACGATTCTCGGTGTGTTTGCTGGCGGCGGCTTCTTTGCGGCCGATCAGTCGCTGTGGATGCCGTTTATGACAAGCGGTGTTGAGGGTGTTGTGGCGACGACAGGGCTTGTCTTTATCTCCTATCTCGGCATTGTCAAAGCGACAGCTGTTGCTGAAGAGGTGAAAGATCCCGGCACAACGCTACCCCGAGCACTGTTTGGGGCCGTGTTGTTTGTCACCGGGCTATACGTCGCAGTGATTCTGATCGTCAGCGGTGTGATGCCGATTGATGATGTGGCAGAAAGTACGGCTCCAGTCGCCGAAGCCGGCGGCATCTTCCTTGGTGCCCTCGGCGGTGGCTTCATCGCACTCGCGGGGATTTTTGCGACCGTCTCGACAGCAAACGCTGCTGTGCTTTCTTCATCGCGGTTTCCGTTTGCAATGTCCCGCGATGGGCTTGTCTCACCCAAGCTGAACAAGACCTCTGAGCGGTTTGGGACGCCAACAATCGCAATCTGGCTGACTGGTGGGCTGATGGTCGGGCTGGTGTTGCTGTTTGATGTTGAACAGCTTGCCAAACTCGGCGGTACGTTCGGGATTTTGGTGTTTGCGTTGCTGAACCTTACTGTGGTGTTGCTGCGAAGCTCGCAGCCGGAGTGGTATGAGCCAGCGTATCGGGTGCCGTTGTCGCCGGTGTTGCCGCTTGTTGGGGCTGCGGCCGCGCTGTTGTTGATCCCATTTATAGGGTTGACCTCACAGATCAGTGCCATTGGTTTCATCCTGATCGGGATCGGCTGGTACTATCTCCAGACTCGAATCGGCGAGCCAGTGAAACCGGAGCATGATATCAGAGATCAGATTCTTGGCGTCCAGTACCGCCAGTCGCTGGAAGAAAAACAGACGGAGATGAGCACCATCGCCACCGGCGGCCCACACATTCTGGTCGAAGCCGCAGAGGGTGAGTCGAACCCACAGCTGGTGTCGATGCTGGGAGCGTTTGCCGACCGGTTGGATGCGGATGTAGATGTGCTCACAATCACCGAGGTGCCACAACAGAGTCCGCTGATTGAGGCCGACCACGAGGTTGATGCAGACTGGATCGAGCAGTTTGAGTCTGGACTCGAAACGGATGCGCATGCGGTCGTCTTTGATCATATCCGCACCCACGGCGGGCGGACAGACGCACTACTTGAGAGCATCAACGAGCGGACGGAGTTGGTCGTCGTCGACTGGGATGAGCCGATCAGAAAGCGACATCTCCAGGAGAGCCATATTGACGAGATTCTGCGCGCGGAGTTCCCGGTTCGGCTGGCCGTCGTCAAACACCGTGGCACAGAACCGATTGAGGAGATCATCGTCGCAACAAAAACCGGGCCATACGATCAGGCAGAAGTCGAGTTGGCTGATGCGATTGCGACAGCAACAGGCGCGACGCTCACACTGGTGAAAGCAGTGCCAAAAGACGCCTCAGAGGAGACGATCACAGCCGCCGGCGGCTATCTCGATGAGTTGGCTGAGATTCTCTCCAGTCCAGCGGAAACGGAGCTGATTCAGACCGACGATATCGAGGGCTCGCTCATTAAGCGTGCAAATGAGGCGGCTCTGCTGGTGATGGGCGCGCCGTCACGACCCGCCCGAGTTCGGGAGTTCTTCGGCCAGACAACCGATGTCGTCGCCGCCGAAACCGAGTCTTCGGTGTTAGTTGTCAAAGATCCGGGCAAACAGGTGTCACTCTTCCGGCGGCTGTGGCGGCGAGTGCGGCGATTCGGAGCAGATAATCAGTCAGAATCGGAACGTTAGCGATGGCGGTCGATGACGGCTTTTGCCTCTTGGCCGGCCTGCTTCCAGCCGTATCCCGACTCATAGACATGGCGTTTGTTCTCAACAAGCTCCTCGGGTGAGGACTCCTCGAACCCGCCGCGATCCCACGCACCGGATTCCCGAAGCCAGGTGACGACATTCTCCTTTGTCTCCTGCCAGGAGAGATCGACCATCTCGTACCACGCGATCATCGCAAACACCGCATGGTCGTGACAGCCCGGAACGGAGCCGTGTTCGTAGATTGTCGCCATCGGCTCAACCGAGGGTTCGGCGACCTGATCAGCGTACTCCGCAGCGGTCAGCAGATGGAGCGTGCCATCGTCGTCCTGCTCGACGCGGTTGACTGCTTTGAGTGTGCCAAGGGCGGCCGTGTGGAGCGCGCTCCACTCGTCGTGGGTTGCCTCCCGAAGCTCGGCTTCAGTGTACTCGTCGGTCGTCAGCAGCGCGAGAATGTCGGTGTAGGCCTTCTCAATGGTCGGCCACGCGGTACCCTCAAACCGGCAGTCAGGCTCATGGAGGCTGTTTGTCGTTCGACAGCCGGGACAGGGGTAGCTGAAACGCGGCACGGCTAATCGTTCGTTGCAGGCGGATTATAGTTTACGTCCGCCGGAAGCGAGACGCGGGAGAACCGAACTGCAGCCTATTTAGACTGGATCATCAGGCGCATGCTCGTCGGCCATCTTCGTCGCCTCAGTCGCAAACCGCTCCTGCTCGTCGGTAGCGACTGGCTCAAGTTCGCTGTCGTCCGCAACGTCGATGGCAGCGGTGATCGGCTCCGAGCGCTGTTTGAGCAGCGTTGCCGACAGCTCCTTGCGGAGTTGGCTGGTGCCATCAGTTGTCGCATACACGAACGAGATCAGATTCCGGTCGTCGTAGCTACGCTCAACAAGCCAGAGCCGTGTCATACGAGCGATTGTGCGGGCACCGAAATGTGACTGTCGGTGCGGCGACTCGGTTTCGGTGCGTGACGTTCAATTGAGTGGCACCACTAACAGGAGTGATGGACGTCGAAACGCTTCGGCAACGGGTCAGCAGCCTCCCGACCGAGCCTGGCGTCTACCAGTTTCAGGCCGGCGAGACAGTGTTGTATGTCGGCAAAGCCGTCGATCTCCGCTCGCGGGTGCGGTCATATACTGACCCCCGCAGCGAGCGCATCGAGCAGATGGTTGCCCGCGCTGACAGCGTAGAGATTGCGGTCACCGACACCGAAACCCAGGCCCTGTTGCTTGAGGCGAATCTGATCAAACGCCACCAGCCGCGGTACAACGTCCGGCTGAAAGACGACAAATCCTACCCGCTTGTCCAACTCACCGACCACGAGGTGCCGCAGATCGAGATTACGCGAGATCCAGACGATGCGGCGACGGTCTTTGGGCCGTTTACCGACAAAGGCCGGATCGAAACCGTGCTGAAAGCGATTCGCTCCATCTACGGGCTGCGTGGCTGTTCGGATCACAAATATCAGGGTCGGGATCGACCCTGTCTCGACTACGAGATGGGGATCTGTACAGCTCCCTGTACCGGCGAGATTTCGGTCGAGCGGTATCAGGAAGATGTCGAGAGCGTTATCCGATTTTTCGAGGGCGAAACCGGCGTGTTGGCCGAACCGCTCCGCCAGGAGATGGAGACCGCCGCCCAACAGCAGTCCTTCGAGCGAGCCGCAACGCTGCGGGATCAGCTCGATGCTGTCGAGACGATTCATGCTGACAGCGAGCAGGCGATTGCAGGTGGTAACAGCGAGCATGTTGCCGATGTGCTCGGGGTCGCAACAAGAGGCGAGCAGGTGACGGTGGCCCGGCTCCGCAGCGAGAGGGGCCAGCTTGTTGATCGCTCGCGGCATACGCTCACGGCTCCCGCTGTCGACAACGCTGCCCATGTGGCTGGGCTGTTGGCCGCGTTTCTCCCGCAGTATTATGCTGATCGGCCGCTGCCGGATGCGGTGTTGCTCTCGGAGCGACCAGCCGATGACGAGGTCATCGCATGGCTCGAAAGCGAGGGCGTCGCAGTCCGGGTGCCGGGAGCCGGTCGGGAGGCGACACTCGTCGATCTGGCGATGAAAAACGCGCGGCAGGGCCCACACGAGGACGATCCAGTCAGCGCGCTTGGCGAGGCACTCGGCATCGACCGACCAACCCGAATCGAGGGGTTTGACGTGAGCCACAGCCACGGCAAAGCCGTCGTCGGCAGCAACGTCTGTTTTGTCGATGGCGACAGCAACCCCGCAGCATACCGCCGGAAGAAGCTCCCCGAGCAGAACGATGATTACGCCAATATGCACGCCCTGATCGAGTGGCGAGCAGCCCGAGCGGTCGAAGGCCGCGATGACCGGCCCGATCCGGATCTGCTGCTTGTTGATGGTGGTGAGGGCCAGTTGGCCGCCGCCCGCGACGCACTCAGCGTCGTCGGGTGGGACGTACCAGTGATCGCTCTCGCCAAGGAGGAGGAACTGGTGATCACCCCAGACACTGTCCACAACTGGCCGAGTGATGCCACCAACCTCCATCTCTGTCAGCGCGTCCGCGATGAGGCCCACCGGTTTGCTGTCCAGTACCACCAACAACAGCGGGATACGGTCGACACTGCACTCGATGGGGTTCCAGGGATCGGCCCCGAACTCAGAGGCCGGCTGCTCCGGCGGTTCGGCAGCGTCGATGCCGTCCGTGCAGCCTCACCAGCCGAACTGCAATCGGTCGACGGCGTCGGTAAAAAGACAGCCAAGACGATTTCGAAGCAGTTGGCTGGACACAGTTCGTGAGCTAGCTCATAGAACGTGGTCGAAACAGCAACACCAGAGGAGACGCTCAGCGACCGGAGTCAAGATTGATGTCGAGATCATCGAGGAGTTCTTTCGCCTCCTCGCGTTTCTCCTGGTGTTCCTTGAGGAACTCCCGCATCAACGTTGCGGCCTGCTCTTTGCAGTCGCCACAGAGGCGTTCGCCGCCGACACACTCCTCGTAGACCTCCTCAACCAGTCCATCATCGTCGTTTGCGAGCAGGTAGGCGTAGAGTTCATACACTGGACAGTCGTCGGCTTCGCCGCCCAACTCGCGTTGTTTTTCGGCGGTCTCGCGGCCGCCGGTCGTCGCGGATTTGACCTTGTCGTACCCCTCTTCGGGATCATCAAGCAGGCTGATGTGGCTGGCCGGAATCGACGACGACATCTTGCCGCCGGTCAGCCCGGTCATGAAGCGGTGATAGATCGAGGAGGGTTGGATGAAGCCATAACCGCCGGCCTCAACCTCCACCTCGCGGGCCAGTTCTTCGGCGGCAGCGATATCGAGATCGAAGGCATCAATGTGGCCCTCGTACACCCGTTTTTCACCCTCGATGGCCTCAATCATTGCCTCGAAGGCAGCTTCGGGGCCGTGGCGATGGAAGAATCGTACGCGGGGGCGAAGTGGTTCTTTGCCGGCTTCGGTGAGTTTCTCGGCGGCAGCAGTTTTCGCATCAGCCAACTCCGGGTCTGAGTAGTCAGCTAGCCAGTCGGCGGCATCCTCACAGCGGACGGTTTCATCCTCGTCGACAGCCTCACTGAGTGTGTCGTAGGCCCGACCAATGAGTTCGCGTTCGGCAGCGTCGGCCTCGAAACTCGCGTACGCCTCGGTCACTTTGAAAAATCGCATCCGAACCGCGAGATCGCGGGCGAGTCGGACGTGTGGATCTTGATCCGGGCCGACCGGAATTACCGTGGGTTTGGGGCCGTCAACGAGCTGTGGGTACAGCATGTCGGCCATCTGGGTGACGACACTTTGCATATGACTCACGTTGGTCTCGCTGTCGAAGCCGTAGATGGACTCGAACTCAGCGAAGCGGGCGTTGGCACCGAGTTCGAACGCGAGATCCTGTAGCTCGCGGTTCTGCGATTGGCGGTAGAGCGTTCCCTCCTCGGGATCGAAACCGAGTGCAAGGAGGCTCAACAGATAGCTCTCGGCGTGTTCGTCGATCTCGTCCCAACTCATCCCGCGGGCCGAGTGGGCTTCGAGATCAGCGATCAGCCCGTAGGCATCCGCACCCTGCTGTTGGTGCCAGATGATCTCATCAAACACGAGTTTGTGGCCGATGTGTGGATCGCCGGTTGGCATAAACCCAGAGAGCGCGGCGGCTGGCTCATCGTTTTCGAGCGCCTCGGCGACCGGGCTGTACTCGCGGTGGCCGAAAATGACACCGCGGCGCATGAGATAATGGGGGTTCGGCACATCGCCGAGAATTGCCTCAAACTCCTCGATACCGAACTCTTCGAACAGGTTTCGGTAATCTGCAACTGTTGAGGATCCCCACGGATCGATTGTGGTTTCCGCAACACCGCCGTCAGTTGTCGAACGCGACTCCTCGGCCGGCTGGGATGTATCCTCACTCATGGTGTCAGGCGGCTCACCGCTAGCCACTCTATGCTCTCGTTGGCCGCGGTCAGCGCAAAAACCATTCGTTTCCGAACCCCGCCGGCGAGGCGGACATCCAGCGACAACGCCCGCGGATCAAACGTGTGGGAAGCCGAAACAACGCGAACAAGACACTCGGAATGCGGCAACTCCGAGACTGACTCCACCGTCTCGTAGGTGCGGAAATCCGCGCCGAATTTGTAACCTGTTTTGGGGACAACATCGCTGTCGCGCAGCGTTCGGTACACCGCCAGCCGCCGATCAAACCGCTCGCCTTCGACAGCACGGCCCTGCTCGCGGATAGCAGTGTAGCTAGCCGACGCCGCCGGGGGGTTGTCAGCCGCGACCTCGGTCGCCGTAAGCGTCGCCTCCGCCGGGGTGTCAGCGGTCTCGCGGTCGAGGGTGAGGCAGTTTTCGGCCGCAAGCTGTGCCGCCTCAACAAGCGATAGCTGGACAGCGTTGTCGACGACGGCTTCACGGCCCGCGAGTGGTTGGCCGTAAAATCCCTGCTCGTAGAGCGATTCTGGGGCCTCCCAGACGATGACGCGGTCGCCAATGAGTGAGCCGGTAAGACTGTCAGGTGGTGTGTATTGGGTGCCGCCATCGAAGTCGGTCTCGCGTGTTTCGAGATAGCTGATCTCGCTTTCTTCGTCGACGACAGCAACTGTCACCCCGCCCAACTCACTCGCGGGAATCGACTCGCGTTCGCTGACAACCGCGATGCGGTGTTGTGGGTCGGCCTCACCGGGTTTTGATCCTCGCGGCGGCACAATGAGATCAACCAACTCCTCGGTCGCTCCCGTACCGGGCCACGCAGTACGGGCTGGCGAGAGGTAGAAGCCGCGGTCGCGGAGATCAACGTAGACCAGAAACCGCAGCGCGAAACGCGCAACAGCAGCAGCCGAGACGCTGAAGAAATCGCCGAAGGAGTATCGCTCGCCATCGACGACAACCGCATCAAGATCACCGCGAAACAGCAGATGGGCAGCCTCAACCCGAGATAGCTTGATCGTGTTTTCCGCAGCCGGTGTGCCGTACCCCCGGGCGTCGTGAAACTGCTGGCGGGCGTTGCCGCCGACTTCAACGACGCCATCACGAAGCTGTCCGTCCATAGTGGTGAATCAGCCGGCCGCGGCAAAGGGACACCGATTGCTGTTACTGCCTTTCAGGAGTTGTTGCTGATTTTGGGCTGTCGTGGTCGCAGGTGCTGTCGAGACACCGCGTGCCAGTTGCGGTGCGGAACCGCGGCAGACCACACGCACACTCGCCTGTGACAACGCCAGCCGGAATCGAAAACGAGGTCTCACAGTCAGGATACCGGTCACAGCCGACAAAGAGCCGCCCATCAGGGCTGCGAACCCGCAGCGGCGCGTCGCAGTCCGGACACGACCACTCCCGATCAAACTGCTCGCGGACGGCCGCCGACAGCGACTCACAGGCGTAATCGACACACAGCTCAAACGTCTCGCCGCGTTCAACCCGCATCTTGGGGAGTCCACACGACTCACAACAGGAATCAAGCACAGTTGCACCGGCGGGGAGTCCGTACTGTTCGGCACAGTCGAGACACCGTACCTCACCACGCACGCGAATGAGGTCACCCGAACAGAGCGGGCAGTCGCCGACAGGAACCCCAGCCGCCGAGACAGTCGCGCTATCGATATCGCCTGTCTCGTGTGCGGTGACAGAAAGCTGCTGGTCGGCTGCTGCCGCAGAAACTGAAAACCCCTCGCTGTCGTGTTCGACGGTGACTTCATCGGGTCGAGTGAGCCACGCGACAGGCTGGTAGCCGTCGGCGTCGTGTACGAGGACAGTACGGTCTGGCTTGATCAAGATGACAACATGGCCGCGTTGGGTGCGGTCACGCGTGCCTTCGAACTCGACGGTGCAGTCGCCGGTGAGAATGCGGGTGCGTTCGGTCATACCCGCTGTGGCCGTGGTTTCATGGCTAAAACTAGGGCCGAGATTTTTTGCGTGGAAGCGATAACGCGCGGGGTGGCTGCAGCAATCCAACTGTGTTGTTCAGTATGGATCAGGTGTCCGTTGATTCAGTTCAATTCTCGCGCGCACGCGGCAGTGAGTAGCATACGAAGCGACACACCAGCGAGCGAAGCGGCTACACCAGCGAGCGAAGCGTCGAGTTGGCGACGACAAGCAGGCTACTGACACCCATTGCGAGTGCGGCAAACAGCGGGTTCAGGAGACCAAACACCGCAAGCGGGATCGCCACCGCATTGTAGAAAAACGCCCAGCCGAGATTCTGTCGGATTCGACGGCTGGTGTTGTGGGCGATTGTAAACAGCGTCGAGACCGCACTGAGATCACCGTCGACAACGATCACATCCCCCGCATCCGTGGCGAGTTTCGTCCCTGTCGCCAGCGCGATTCCCAGATCCGCGGCCGCAAGCGCGGGGGCGTCGTTGCTGCCGTCGCCGATCATCGCAACGCGGCCGTCTGCCTGCAGTCGCCGGATCGTCTCGGCTTTCGCCTCCGGTGGGACTTCAGCAAACACGTGATCGACCGCGGGGTGAGCCTCAAACGTGCGGGTGGCCTCAGTGTCGTCGCCAGTCAGTACGACGATCTCGCGGTCGCCGGCGAGGTCGTTGACAACAGCTTCCCAGTCGGCTTTCGGCTCGTCGCCAACGGCGATAACGCCCTGAACCGTCTCGTTCCAGCCGACGACGACAGCGACCTCACCACGAGCCATGATTGTCTCGGCGACCCCGTGGTAGCCGTCGGGGTCGGCCCACGACTCGAAGAGTGTGGGGTGGCCGACAACCACGTCGCGTCCATCAACCCGGCCTTTGACCCCTTTTTCGAGCGTTTCGACGCCGTCGACCGCATGGTCGTCTGCAAGCTCCGGTGTCGGCAACGGTTCGTCGGTTCGTTCCAGCGTGCCGCCGTCGGTGGCCACCGTGCTGTCGCCGCCTGTGGGGGCGGCGGCAGCGACGATAGCGTCGGCGATTGGGTGTGCAGAGGCGCGTTCGAGTGCCGCAGCCGTCGACAGCACGTCGCCAGCCGTTTCGGTCACCTGCATCTCGCCGCTGGTCAGCGTCCCTGTTTTGTCGAGGGCGACGATATCGACAGCAGGAGTCTCAAAGACGGTTGACGAAGCGACGACCAGCCCGTTTCGGGCGGCTGTCTGAACCCCCTGGGCGACCGCCAGCGGCGTTGCCAACCCGAGTGCGCAGGGACAGGAGACAATAACCACAGTGAGCCCAACCAACAGCGCGGCGGTCACCGAGCCACCGGTGGCAAGTACGCCCGCCGTTGCCAGCACCGAGATAAGGAGGACAAGCGGCACGAAAATCGTCGCCAGCTTATCCGCAAACCGCTGGACACCCGGCGAGTCGCTTTGGATCTCCCAGAGCAGCCCAACAATCCGATCCAGCGTGCTGTCGGCGGCTTCACCAGCGCGGATCGTCAACGGCTGGTCGGTGACGACGGTGCCGCCGCGTACTGGATCACCTGGGCGTTTTGTTCGGGGTGTGGATTCGCCGGTGACGAGTGCCTCATCAACCGCGGCAACACCTGATTCAACCTCGCCGTCGACCGGGATGCGGTCACCCGGCCGGACGAGGAGTTCATCGCCTGATTCGATAGCCGAGACATCGACTGTCGAGCCATCCGGCCGGCGGGCTTCAGTAACCTGAATCGCTGTCAGATCCGACAGCAGCTCCGAGGCGCGCTCCTTGATCGTTGATTCGTAGTAGTTGCCCACGGTGACGACAAGGACGATGGCGACAGTGACATCGAAGTACAGATCAGTTCGTCCCAATCCCATCGCCAGCGTACTGTAGGCGTAGGAGCCGACGGCGGCGACGGCGATGAGAAGATCCATGTTTGGCTGCCGCGCTCTGAGGCTGACGTACGCACCGCGAAGAATCGGATACCCCGTGTAGAACAACACGAGCGAGGTCAACAGCCAAATCTGTGTGTACAGATACAGCCCGTCAAAGCCGCCGAGATCGACAAGCGAGCTGTAGCCGAAGTAGGTCGGGTACAGAAACAGGACGTACCACAGCATCGTCATCATCCCGAACAGTCCACCCCCGACGAGGAATTTCACAACCGCTATATCGCCAGCCATCTCGGGGTCGTCATCAACAGACCGCTCGCTGGCGGTGTACCCGTAGCCGGAGACGAGAGCAGGGAGTGCCTCGGCGTCAACGAGATCAGGGTCGTACTGAACCCGCAGCGTATCTGTCGCATAGCTCGCCGAGACCGCACCGATGCCCTCGAGGGTGGTGATTGTTGACTCCAGAAACGTCTCACAGGTTGCACAATGCATCCCCTCAACATGGAGATACTGCTGGTCGTACCCCGCGAGCTCATCGGCCGACTCGGTGGAGGCTGCAACGCTTTCTCTGGCTTCCTCGGGAGTGTGCTGTCTCGCTGAGCCATCAAGTGTCCGAGAGACTTCGAGACAGCCGTGGCAGCAGAACTCGCCGTCGACAGCCTCGTCAGTGATTGGGTCTGCTGGCGTCGGCAGATCACAGAGGGTGCATGAACTCATACAGCGGGAACTCAGGCGTGAGCCGCGTGCTCGCCTGCAACCGGACTGAAAAGCAGATACAGCGACGCTGCAATGAGAACGACGTTGACGACAGCGATGGCAATGACCAGATCAGTGGCCAACATATACGCCACCATTGCCGGCAACGCACCCAAACTCACGAGAGTTGCTGTTCGCGGTGAAACCATTTGGTGAGGGTAGCAACGCAGTCTGTTTAACTCTTTGTCTGGGTTCCCATACGGTGGGAATAAAGAAACCCCTTTTATGACCGATTTCCTAAGGCTAATCAACGATGTCTGGAGAAGAAACGGTTACCGAAATCGAGCACGACGAGTTCGATCCGAAGGGAACACTTGCGGTGATTCTGGTGTACTTCGGAATCCTCGTTGCAATGTGGGTGTTCATGTACTTTGTTGAGTTCCTTGGAAACGACCTGACGATAATCGGATAATATGCACGTACACGATTACGAAAAGATATGGCTGGTGTTGGCGATGCTACTGATTATCGCCATCATTACCACAATCACATACGGTGCAACGGCGGTTGGCATCGACATGGTCTCGGATGATCAGGAGACCATTGATTCAAACGCCCTTGGCGAGGATGACCGGTTTGCCGAACCACGGGTCGAACAGGTCGGCGACAACGAGTATGAAGTGTACGTGATCGCCCGACAGTTCGTCTTCGAGCCGGATCCGATTGAGGTGCCGGCAAACAGCAGGGTGACGTTCTACGTTACCTCCCCGGATGTCCTCCATGGGTTCCACGTCGAGGGGACGAACGCGAACACGATGGTGATACCCGGCGAGGTTGCCACGCTAACAGTTGAGCCAAACGAGCCGGGTGAGTATGGGATCGTCTGCAACGAGTACTGCGGTGCTGGTCACCACACGATGGAAGGAATGCTGATCGTCCATCCGGAAGATGCGTTCGAGATCGGAGGTGAGAGCGATGAGTGAACAGCTTGACTCCGGCGCGCCAACGTTCTTAGATCGGTTCCCACAGGAAGCAAGGGTTGTTCGCGCCGCACTCACAAGCTCGTTTATCGCGCTGTTCCTCGGCGCGCTGTTTGGGATTGTTCAGACGTTACACCGAACCGATCTGTTTCGGGTGCTTGACTCCTCGTACTACTACACTATCCTGACAGCACACGGTGTGCTGATGGTTGTCTCCTTCACGATCTTCTTCCTTGTCGGCATCTACACGTGGGCGGTTGTCCGCAGTCTTGACCGGCCGCTAGAGGATATCCGGTTCACCTGGACATGGTACGGGCTAATGGTTCTGGGGACGCTTCTGGCCGTTGTCGCGATCCTGGGCGGCTTCTTCCCGAGTATTGATTTGAGCGCGGACGTACTGTTCACGTTTTACGCCCCATTACAGGCCCATCCACTGTTCTACGGTGGGCTTGCAGTGTTTTTGATCGGGACATGGATGGCCGGTGTTGACTGGTTCCGTTCATACTTCGCCTGGAAGCAGGAACACCCCGACGAACGGATTCCGCTGCAGACGTTTATGGCGCTGATCACAATGCTGATGTGGTATATCGCCTCCATCGGGATCACCATCGCCGTTGTCGTCTTCCTCTTGCCGTGGTCACTCGGCTTCTTCGATCAGATCAACGCGTTGCTCACCCGGACGCTGTTTTGGTTCTGGGGCCACCCGGTCGTCTACTTCTGGCTGATGCCGGCGTACATGCTGTGGTACACCGTCCTACCGACAATCTCGGGTGGGCGGCTGTTCAGTGATCCACTCGGACGGGTCGTGTTCGTCTTGTTCCTCCTGCTGTCGACGCCGGTTGGGATCCACCATCAGTATCTCGATCCCGGTATCGCAGAAGGGTTCAAGGTGATTGCGATGACGAACACGATGTTTTTGCTGTTGCCAAGTCTGCTGACCGCCTTTACCGTCGTCGCCAGTATGGAACATGGGGCTCGCCAACGCGGCGGTACCGGTCTCTTCGGCTGGCTGCGTGCCCTCCCGTGGCGAAATCCAGCGTTCACCGGGATGGCACTTGCCGGGTTGATGTTTGCGGCCGGCGGCTTCAGCGGGATGATCAACGCCGGGCTCAACATCAACTATCTCATCCACAACACGCTGTGGGTGCCCGGTCACTTCCATCTCACTGTCGGCACAGCAGTCGGGTTGACGTTCATGGCTGCCACCTACTGGCTGTGGCCACAGCTCACCAACCGGCGGCTCTATAGCCGACCGATCGCACTTGCGCAGGTGATCCTGTGGTTCGTCGGGATGGCGCTGATGTCGAACGCGATGCACGTCGCCGGACTCTTTGGGGTGCCACGGCGCACAGCCGAACCCCAGTACGAGGGCTTTGATTTCACCGCTACCTTCGGAACAATCACTGAGTTCGACCTCCAGTTAGCGATTGGTGGCACACTGCTGACGATCTCGACGATTCTGTTCGTCACCAACATCGCACTCAGCAGAGGGACGCCCAAGCTGGAGGGGATCGGCAAACCGCTTTCTGACCCGCTTTCAGGCCCCGACGACGCACCGAAGATTCTGGATAACCTCAAGCTCTGGATCGGGATCGCCCTTGTGTTGGTGATCTTGGCGTACACGCTGCCGCTGGCAAGCATCATCGAACGCGGCGGTGTCTTCGGCCCCGGCGTCGATCCCGTCCCAATGATCGTCGAACCGCTGCTCGCCTACGTCGAAACCGCAGCCGGTGACTCGGTCATCGGTCAGCTCGCTGGAGGTGTGCTGAGATGAGTAAAACCACCCAGGGCGGCATCCTCCTTGGCAGCGCGGTGCTGTTTGTGATTATCTGGGAGATCCGAAGCGTCCTCGGCCTGATGGTCGATTTCGACACCCAACCTGTTGTTTACGGGACAGCAGCACTGATCTTCGTGATCCTCGTCGCTATCGGCCTGAATCTCGGGTTGGCCGGCTCCGGTGAGACCGCAGACGACTGAGGCTCATGTCCATCCACCACCGACTGTCGCCGCTGGAGCTCGCCGCCGGCAGCGGACTGCTTGTCGTTTCCGTGTTGGCGGCGTCGACCGCAAGCTACCTTTCGGTGCAGCAGCCGGTGATCACGGACAGTCGGGTCGTACTGTATCCGATCATCTGGACGACCGCCAGCGTTGCCGCAGCCGTCTGGGTGAGTCGAACCGTGCGGCGACGGCCGCGGTGGCGGATCGGAGCGTTGGTCGGCATCGGCTACACGGTTGCGTTGCTCTGGCTGAGCGGGACAATCGGTGCCACAACGGGAACGCCAACGAGCCAGCTTGTGGTGAGTCTCCCCGGGTGGGGGCCGCTTCTGCTGTACGACAACGGAATTGTAAGCCTCTCTGTGGTGCCGTTTAAGCTGGTCGCCTATCTGAGCCTTGGCTACATCGTCGCCGTCTTGGTTGCGGCGGCGGGCTCCGCGCGAACAGCCGCGCTCGGCATCGCATCCTGTGTGAGCTGTGCCGCACCGCTGTTGCTTGCAGTCGCTGGTGTCTTTGGCGGGACGCAGGCGACGGCGATGGTTGCCTCCGCCGGGTATGATCTGGCAACAGTGGTGTTAGTGGCGACATTCGCCTTGCTGATTCGCGCCGCCAGCAAAACAACCGACACCTGTGATGTGTCAACGATGGAGGAGGCATGAACCGGCGGCGGCTTCTCGCTGGGCTCGCTGGTGGTGGCGTTGTCAGCGTTGGCTGGGGCGTCTCAAGCGGGGTGATCTCATCAGGGCAGCCTGACGATACCATTGCAGCGCGTGTCGAAACGGTCGACGCCCCCGGCAGTGTGGCGGGCGAACAGTCGATCCCAGCCGACGAACCGTTGGTGATCGACTGCATGTCGGTGACCTGTGATGTCTGTGAAGCGTCGATGCCCGCAGTGGTCGAAGCATACGAGGAGTACGGCGAATCGGTATCATTTTTGTCGCTGTCGACTGATCCGATCGGGTTCTCTGTTGCAGAAGCCAGGCTGGTTTCGTGGTGGGACGATCACGACGGCCAATGGCCGCTTGGCGTTGATTCGCAACTCACAGTAACCCAGGAGCTTGAGGTGAGTGCGGTTCCGACCACGGTGCTTGTTGCCGAGGATGGACGTGTGCTCGACCGGCTGCGTGGAAAAAAGACGGCAGCCGATCTCGAAGCGATGATCGAGCCGGTTGTCAGCGACAACTAACCGGCTGAGAGCAGTCGATAAGAGTGGTTATGCTGTGGGTGAGCGCGCAGGATTGCAGATGACCGACGAATAGCTATCCTACTCAGTCGTCGCCGGCGTCAGAAAGCAGCGAGTCGACGGTTCGCAGAAACCGATCAACAAGGCGATCGGGCAGCGAGGGCGACATCAGATACCAACCTGAACGACGGTTGCTCTGGACGCTGCGTTGCTCAGTGTTGAACGCCTGCCGGCAGGTATTCCCGACGGGCAAGCGCGACGACGAGTGCCGGCATGAGGACGAACGCCGTCAGGAGTGCCATCGCCATGCCAAGGGCGATGGCGATCCCGAAGTTCGACAACACCGGGAAATCCGAGAGGATCAGAACGCCGAACCCGAGCATCGTCGTCGCACCAGATCCCACCACCGGCCGAGCTTTCCGTACAATCGTGGTGCGGATCGCCGGCTCGGCGGCCTGCCCGCGTTCGATCTCTTCGCGGAACCGCTCGTAGACGTGAATCCCATAGGTAATGCCGACACCAAACACAATCGATGCGGTGGTGACTGTAAGCGGGTTCCACGGGACACCGAGGACGTACATCCCACCGGCAGTAAGCGCGAACGCACCGCCGGCAACACTGCCGACCAG
>OBKM01000278.1_pt1 | contig 25509 bp, 19 predicted proteins | sample 1519691 | NCBI WGS metagenome assembly OBKM01 (sample SAMEA37050418, study PRJEB22526) | metagenome | biome: saline pan; feature: lake; material: water | place: Egypt | collected 2015 | depth 0.5 m | reverse complement strand
TATGCACAATATACGCCCGACATCGATCGCTGCGATGGCTGCACCGAGCAGTGGTTCTGTCGGTGTAAACTGTTCTATGACATCCTCATACACGTAGGGCAGGGAGAGGCCACTCGACGACCCGTGTGTACGACCGCACACACTGGATCCAAGTCGTACGCACGAACGTGGATCCAACGCGCGAGTGAGCCGCCAACGTACGCACGGAACTGAAAGATTCATGGGGACGGGGGTCGCGATTCGAGGTATGACGAGCGTCAAGGAGTTTCGCGTCGCCGAGCCAGCGACCGCCGACGAGCTCGGTCGTGGCCGGTTCGCGTTCACCGACGCGTACTCCGTCTTCGACTGGGGACAGATGCCCGACCCGATCCCGAAGAAGGGAGCGAGCCTCTGTACGATGGGCGCATTCAACTTCGAGCTGCTCGAACGTGAGAGCGTCCCGACCCACTACCGCGGCGTCGTGGATCCGGCGGCGATGGCTGTCGGAGCCGATCCGGAGGACGCGGTCGTCCCCCTCGCGGAGGCGAGCGCGCCGCCGACCGAGATGGCGATCGAGCTGACGCAGGTCCCGGAGCTCCCGTACGAGGGGCCTGACGCCGGCTACGACTACGACGCGTTCCACGCCGCCGGCGGCGAGAACTATCTCGTTCCGCTCGAGGTCGTCTTCCGGAACACCGTGCCGATCGGCTCCAGTCTCAGAGCGCGTCGTGAACCTGCGGAGTTCGACCTGCCGTTCGACGACTGGCCCGACGAGCCGGTCGACCTCCCCGAGCCGGTCGTCGAGTTCTCCACGAAGTACGAGGAGCAGGATCGCTACCTCTCCCGCGAGGAGGCCGACGAAATCGCCGGCCGTGCCGACGTCGACGCGCTTGGCGACCTCGCCCGGGACGTGAACCGCGTCGTCACCGACCGAGGCGAATCCGCCGGGTTCGTCCACGAGGACGGGAAGATCGAGTGTCTGTACGTTGACGGGGAGCTCCGGGTCGCGGACGTCGTCGGCACGTTCGACGAGAACCGCTTCTCCTACGACGGCCAGCAGGTGTCGAAGGAGGTCGTCCGCCAGTGGTACAAACGAAACGACCCGGACTGGGTCGACGCCGTTGGCGAGGCGAAAGCCGCCGTGGCGGATCGTGACGTCGCCGACTGGCGCGAGATCTGCGAATCGACCCCGACTACGCTCCCGGCGGACGTGCTCGATGCGATCTCGGCGATGTACACCGCCGGCGCGAACGCATACACCGGAACCCCGTGGTTCGACGCGCCACCCGTCGACGAGGCCGTCAACGCGGTTCGGAGCTTATAAATCGACTGCGCAAGACTCCGGCCGTACGACCACCGACTACACGAGGTCAACGTCTCGCCCATTCGAGCATCCGCTTATAAAATGGGTCGGTGGAGAGCGCGGTGGCATCGCCGACGAGCGTCAACTCCTTTTTGGCTCGTGTGAGCGCCACGTTCACGCGGCGGTGGTCCTCGAAGATCGGCCCGTCGAGATCGCCGGTGGCGACGAAGGAGACGACGACCACCTCCTTCGAGGAGCCCTGGAACCGGTCGACCGTGTCGACCGTGACGTCAGTGCGGCGACCGATCTCCGCGACCTGTGCGCGGAACGGCGCGATCACGCCGATCTCGTCCGGGTCGACGCCGGCCGCGAGGTACGCGTCGACGACCTCGGCAACGCGCTCGGCCTCCCGCACGTTGCGGTTCCCATCCCGGGAGCCGTCCGGATCGATGAAGTTCACACCGCGACCCAGCTCGGGCGGAAGCGCGTCGACCGAAACGTCGAGCTCCGCGATCGTCTGCCCGGCGACCGCGGGGGTCGCCGGACGCAACGCGCCGTCGTAAAACTCCGTGGATGCGAACGCCTGGATCCGCTGGCTCATCCGGTACTGGCGGTCGAGCATGACGCTTGCGTCCGGATACGTCTCGATCAGCCGCTGGAACAGCGACCGCTGGAGTTCGTTTTCGGCCCGCACCACCGGCGGGAGCTGCTCGTGGTCGCCGACCAGCACGAACCGGTCGGCGAGCGTGATCGCGGCGTGTGTGCTCGGCTCCGTGAGCTGTGACGCCTCGTCGACGACCGCGACGTCGAACTCGCACTCCCTGAGCACTCGCGACCCACACGCCGCCGTCGTCGCGGCGACCACGGAGGCGTTTCTGAGCTCGCCCGCCTTCTCGGTCGGGTCGCCGCGCTGGACGAGCCGAACGTCCTGCATATCGCCGCGAACGCCGGTTTCAGTGCCGACTCGTAACACGTCCTCGAACCCCTGATCTCGCACCGCTTCGAGCGCGTTGTCGACCGCGCGGTTCGTGAACGCCGCGAGCAACACCCGCTCGCCCGAATTGGCGAGCGCACGGATCGTCCGGGCGATCGTGTACGTCTTACCCGTGCCCGGTGGACCGTGGATCAGCGCACAGTCCTCCGCGTCGACCGCGAGCCGCACCGCCTCGTTCTGTGCGTCGTTGTTGTCGATGTACGCGCCGTCGCCCGTGCCGGGAACTACCGTCTTCCGGCCGAACTCGGGCTCGCGCCGCCCGAAGACGACGTCCTTGCGATCGGGATCACCTTTTAAAACGGCGTCGTGAAGCGCGGTGAGCATCCGGTCGACGGAGATCTCCGACGGGTACACGTCGAGCCGGCGAAGCTCGACTCGCTCGTCCGTCTCGACGACGACCTCGTCGTCGAGCCTGCGGATCCGAGCGAGCTCCGCGTGACCGTCGACCGGGTCGCCGTCGCTCGCGAGCGCGACGTCCCCTTCACGAAGCTTCGAGACCGCGTCGTCCGGTTTACGCGCCCGGAGCTCCCAGCGATGCTCCGCGATCGCCGTCTCCGACACCGGCTCCAGATCGATCAGCGCGCGGTCGTCCGCGGCCCGCTCCGCGGGCGTCTGCTCCCAGAGCTTCCGGTACTCCGCATGTGTCTCGCGACGCTCCTCCTCGATCGCGGTGTAAAAGCGATCGAAGTACTCGATCTCCTCGTCGGGGACGGTGGTGCCGACGCGTCCCGCCTTCGACTCCTGATCCAGCCGGCCGGAGACGACCATGCAGGTGTCCTGCTCGAAGCAGTAGCTGCAGTTCGCGTCCGCTTCGTACCCCGTGGGGATCGTCGGACGGTCGCCGGCCTCGTTGAGTGCGCGCCACTCCATCGCGGCGAGTGCGTTGCGCTCTCTGACGACGAACTTCAACAATCCGTCCCCGACGGAAAACTCCTTGGCTGGCGCAAGGTCACCGGACGCCTCGGTCCGGTCGAGGGCAGTGTTTTTCGTGTACAGCAGAGTCCCGATGTCGGGATCGATCCCGCGCTCCTCGAGCATGAGCGCGTAACACGCCGCCTGGATCTTGTCGTGAAATCGCGGCTCTCGTTTCGTGTTCTTGCCGGTTTTGAGCTCGACGGGCGTGCCGCGACGAAGGGCGTCGGCCCGCCCTTTGAGGCCGAACGTTGGCGAGATGAGGGTGAACTCCGAGCGCCACGTGTCCTCGTCGGTAAGCGTTCCCTGTGCGAGCCACCCTTCGATCGCCGCGGCGTTGCGCCGCACCTCGTCCTCGACTTCGGTCGGCTCGTAGCCGAGGAGTCCGAGCTCGAGCCCGGCCTCCTCGACCCGGTCGACGACCGATTCCTTCAGATCCATCCCCCGGAGGAGGTCGCCGAACACCTCGTGGACGATCGTTCCCTTCACCACCGGATAGTTGAGCGGGACCCCCGAGAGCTTGTTCAGATAGTACATCCGAGGACACTGCACCCACGAGCGGATACCGGTCACGTCGACGAGAAAATCGGGCTCCAGCACGACCCAGGAGTCGGCGGTCGTCGCGTATCGGGTCGCACCGTCGAACTCCTCCTCCTCTCCGTCGACGATCAGCAGTTCCATCCCCGGTTCGGCGTGATCCGCGGTCTCGGTCCACTTCCCCCACAGCGTCACGTCGACTGCCTCGGCCGCACCGCCTTCCGGTCGGATCCGCAGCTCGCGGAGCTCCCGATCACCGTACGATGTCGACACCGTTCGCGTCTCTCCAACGGAGAGGATCGGCCCCCGAACGTTCACGGCCTCACTCCTCGCCGACCGCGAAAAACGCTGTCGGTGAGACGGATCCAACCGACTCCCGTGGATCTCCGTGCGGAGTCGTCTCTGTCATTTGATCGTGTCCAAGAACCCGAGCCATCGTTTGTGGTCGTCGATCGATGTTGCGTTTGCCGTATCAGCGAACTCCGGCTGCCGAATGTTCTCGAGCGCGTTGATCGCGCGGTCGATGCCGGTGATCTCGTTCGCAAGCGCCTCGGCACGCTCGCGGTCGATCGATCCGGTTTCGATCCGCTCGACTCGCGTTTCACGCTCCGCGCGAAGCGTTCGGAGCGCTTCCCCCACGACCTCCATCGTATCCGGTGGGATCCGGTCAACCTTCCGGCTCTCGACGAGGAACTCCCGAAGGTCGATCTCGTCGCCGTGGATATCGAGGGTCTCCGGAACGGACGCGCCGACAGTCGCGCTCTGTCTGTTGACACGTTTGAGCAACGCTTCGCGCTCGTCCTCATCCATGTCGGCTTATCCGGCCGGCTCGTTCAAAAGGATTCCTTCGGTACACACTATTTTCGGGAGGTAAATGCGCGTTTTCTTTCGATATCAATTTGAATATTTTGAAGAAGGTGGTTATAACCCCCGGTTGAAAATCCCGCGTATGGGTGATACAACAGCCGAAGCAGGCCGGAACGATACCGTTTCGGTGGGATGGGGAGGAACGCTTCGAGAGTTCATTCGGTACGTTCCGGACGGGAGTTCGATGCCGACGGAGATGTGGCGTACCCGGCACCGGAACGTGCTGTTGGTCGTGCTCGCGCACGTCCCGTTCCTGTTGGCGCTAGGCCTCTTCGAGGGGACCGAGCCGATCACGGGCGCGGTAATTCCGGCCGTGCCCACGTGGATGATCGCCGGACCGATCGCGATCATCGTCGTCACTGCGGCACTGGCGAGTTGGTCGAGGTTCAGCCGGCGGACACGAACCGTCGTCGCTGCGTTCTGTGGACTGACCGCCTCGATGGCGTTGACGAAGCTCTCGGGAGGCTATATCGAGGCCCACTTCCATTTTTTCGTCTTCATGGCCGTGCTCGCGCTGTACGAGGACTGGCTCCCGTTTGCGGTGGGGATGGGGTACGTCGGGATCGGCCACGGACTGTTCAGCGTCATCGACGCGAGCCACGTGTACAACCACCCGGCCGCCATCGAGAACCCCGTGGCGTGGGGTGGCGTTCACGCCGTGTTCATTACCGGTCTCGCGCTCGCGTTGGTCGTCAACTGGTACTCCATCGAGAAGTCCCGGGAAGCTGCCAAACGGCAGCTCGAACGGGTCGAAGCGCAGAAATCGGAGATCACCACTGCCGAGGAAGCACAGGCGGAGGCGGAACGTCGACGCGAGGAGGTCGAACGGCTTAACGACCACCTCGTGGAGAAGGCCGACAGCTACAGCAGGTCGATGGGGCGTGCAGCCGACGGCGACCTGACGGTGCGTCTCGAATCGGAAAGCGAGAGCGAGGCGATGACGCGGATCGCCGAGTCGTTCAACGAGATGATGGACGATATCGAGTCGGCGATGCGAGACATTCAGTCGTTCGCTCAGCAGGTGTCGGTGGCCAGCGAGCAGACCTCAACCGGCGTGGGCAGGGCTCGAGAGCTAAGCGAGAACGTAAACGATTCGATCGACGATATCGCCGATGGGGCGACGGAACAGCGTGAGATGCTCGATCAGGTGTCCGCGGAGATGAACAACCTCTCGGCGACGATCGAGGAGGTCGCTTCCTCCACGGAAACCGTCGTCGACGCGGCCGAGGAAACGGCAGCGATCGCCGACGACGGCGAGAGGACCTCGCAGCGGGCGATCGACAGCGCACGGGAGTCGCAGCAAGCGATCGACTCGACCGCGGCGAAGGTACGCACTCTCGACGAACGGATGGCCGACATCGGCGAGATCGTCGATCTCATAAGCGACATCGCCGAGCAGACGAACCTGCTCGCGCTCAACGCCAACATCGAGGCTGCGCGGGCAGGCGGGGGCGGAAACGGGTCCGCTGACGGGTTCGCCGTCGTCGCCGACGAGGTCAAACAGCTGGCCGAGGAGACACAGACGGCGGCTGCGGAGATCGAGGAGCTGATAGCCGAGACGCAGGCACAGACCGAGGCGGCGGTCTCGGAGGTTCGAACCGCCGAGGAGCACGTCGAAACGGGTGCTGAAGCCGCTCAAGAGGTCGCGGAGGCGTTCACGCGCGTCGCCGACCACGCCAGCGAGACCGACGACGGGATCCGTGAGATCAGCACTGCCACCGACGATCAGGCTGCGAGCACCGAGGAGGCGGTCGCCATGGTCGAGGAGGCCGCCGAGATCAGTCGTGCAACGGCCGACGAGACTGACGACGTCTCCGAGGCCGCCGACGAACAGCTCGCGTCGATGACGCAGGCCGCCTCAAAAACCGATACGCTCAGCGAGCAGGCCGAACGCCTCCAAGAGCTTGTCCGAAACTTCGAGGTCGAGGGGACCCGCTCGCCGGATGCCGGTGCGAAAAGGCCGGTCGCCATCGGTGACGGCGGCCGCTCGGAGTGAACTACCTCAGCCTAGCGTCGGCACTACACGCCTCCGTCCTTGCGAATGGACTGTGACAACGACCCGGGGCCCTGCAAACGGTAGCTCAATCAGTGTCGACGTTCGAGATGACGTCGGCGATGAAGGAGCTGTAATCTCGGGTCTGTAGGTACACCGAGCCCGGTCCCTCGAAGGTCATCACGAACCCCTCGCCGCCGAGTAACGTGCTCTTCAGTCCGCCGACCTTGTGTGTGGAAAAGGAGACGTCAGCGTGCCAAGCAACGGAGTGGCCGGTGTCGACAGTCAGCCGTTCGTCACGATCGAGTTCGCGTTCGACGATACCGCCGTAGCTGCCGACGAACAGCGTCCCGCTGCCGGTGGCCTCCAAGAAAAACAGCCCTTTCCCGCCGAGCCAGGAGCTCATCCCGCCGGATGCGGTGTCGGTTTCGATCCCCTCGCCGTTCGCGACGTACGATCCCGACTGTACGAAGTACGAGTCATGATCCAGATCGATCGCGGCGAGGTCCCCCGGTTGGTTCTGGGCGAACTCGACGTACTGATCGGTTGCGGTGGCGGTGAAGCTGTTCCTGAAACTCTCTTCGTCGGCGAGCATCGACTGCTTGATCGAGCTCAAGACGCCGCCCGCGCTGCTGTGGGTCTCCATCTCGATCCCTTCCGAATGGGCGATCAGCGCCCCGGCCTCCAGCGTGACCGTCTCGCCGGTGTCCAGATGAGCCCGACCCGTCGTGTACGCCGGTTCGTTGCGCAATTCGTACTCCATACTCGATGGTCTGATTCGGCCGATTGATAAAACTGATTGCGTCGCAGACCCCGTCTCGCTTGCAGAAAACGAGGGTGTAAACGGGGACGCGATCGACGATCGGTGGTGCCTAGGGGACGAGAACGACGGGCGTCTCCTCGTCTGCAAGGATCCGATCCGGCGTGCTTCCCTCGAACGAGGCGATGTCGAAAGCGTCCTCGTCGTACCCCATGACCACCGTATCGACAGTTTCACGCTCGACGATCCGAACGATCGCTTCGCGCAGATCGGCCATCGTGTCGGCATCCGCGATCGACTGCGTCCGAACCTCCGCGTCGACCCCGTGCGACTCGGCCATCTTGCGGATACGCGCCGCCCCGATGTTCTCCTCGATGTTGATGCTGTCCGTGGATAGATGTACGGCCGTGATCTCGAGCTCCTGATCGTTACCCAACACGTCTATCGCGTAGGTCACTGCTCGTTCGCTTGCAGGCGCAACCCCGAACGGTTCTGAACGCCTCGCTTCCGGGACGATATCGAACGGGAGCAACACGTGCATACTGAGAGATACGGCTCGTTCAATAAAAAGTATGTTAAGAAATCTCATGGAGTGGGAACGAACGTCCGGAGTCGGACACCCGGATACGCACGGACTCTACGATCTATGGCAACTGCTATCATCCTAGCCGTCGAACCGGACGGGTAAATGAACACAGTTCGACAGCCACCGGAGCGCTCACCCCACCCCGATATCGGAACGAAACACGGATTGTCTCTACACAAACGGGTGCTCCGGACGTGGCCGTCGCGGGAGTCGCAGGGGCGGGGCGAGCACTGAGGACGACCGATGTTCGACCGATCTGCGGTCCGATTACTCGCCGACCGGAAGCGGCTGAACCACCTCCGGCGGACGTTGCACCGGGACGTGATGGAGTTCGTCGTCGATGTCGAGACAGATCCGGATCGTCGCGCGCTCCTCGCAGACCCCTTCGAGTCGATGGCGGACGTGCGCGACCGACTGGAGGCACTTGAGACGTCGTTACTTGAGGCGTCCGACCGTCGGGCCGTCTTTCTCACCGTATACACGGAGATGACGGCCGAGACGATGCGCGAGATCGACGCCGGTGTGTTTCTCGATCCCGAATGGATGGAGCGGTATCTCGTCCGTTTCGCGGAGTACTACAGGCGCGCGTTCAATGCGTACGGTCGCGGTGCATTCGCCGAGGTGCCCGATCCGTGGATCGTCGCCTTCGGAACGGCGCTCCGCGACAACGCGCTCGTTATGCAGGATCTGCTTCTCGGGATCAACGCACACATCAACTACGACCTCGCGTTGACGCTTTCGGATATCGGGCTGGATCCCGACCGCTCCGACAAACGCGCCGATCACGATCGGATCAACGAGATCCTTCGACGGCTGGTGAGCGTCCAACAGGAGTTGCTCTCGGAGCGGTACGCACCCGGTTTGTCGCGGGTCGGCGAACGGCTCGGGGAGCTGGATGATCTCACCGCGGCGATAAGCCTCCGAACTGCCCGCGAGAAAGCTTGGCAGGTGGCTGTCGTCCGGTCCGATACGAGGTGGTTCCCGGCCGACCGGTACACCAAGTGGCTGTTGAATCGAACTGCGACTGGCGGGGCGTATCTCCTGGTACATCCAAAAACGAGTCCACGGACGATGCAGGTCCTGCGGGACATCGAGATGGACACACTCGATCTACCGTCCTACGCCCAGACGTATCATGAGCGCGTCCGAGGTCACTGAACGGCTCTTAGCTGATTGTAGGCGCTAAGCCCCCTTCCTCAAGGAGCCGCCAACGGCGGCGAGTAGGCAGGGGTAGTTCACAGTGGATACGTCTGGCACAGTCGTCCGAATGCGGCTCCCCCGAGCGAACTGATCTGATCGGAACGACCCAACGTGTTGAGGCTATTGCGATTTCAGAACTGTCTCTTCGTCTAGTCATTGTGTTGGAGTGCGGATGCATCGTTGTATCAACCACAATTAATATGGATAAACACAATGCCTCTAGCGTGCAGATCACACTGATCGGCGTCGGGCAGGCAGGGGGGCGTCTGGCCGATACGTTTCTTGATGTCGACGACTGGCTCGTTCGCGACCCAGTCGCGGGCACATGTGCGATCGACACGTCTCGAGCACACTTGCAGAACCTCTCTGCTGTTCCGGACGCGCAGCGGTATCTCATGGGCACGGATCGAGCCAAGGGCCACGGCGTCGGGTTGGACAACGAGTTGGCGGCGACGATCGCCGTCGAGGAACGAGCGAGGATACGCGACATCATCGACGGGCTGCCGATCGCGGAGAGTGATGCGGTACTGACGCTTGCCGGACTCGGGGGTGGTACGGGTTCGGGAATGACACCCGCGATCGCTAAAACCGTCCGCAACGAGTACGACATTCCCGTCTACGGCTTTGGCATTCTTCCCCATAGCAGGACATCGCCGATCCAAACCCTCAATGCCGCTCGGTCGCTGCGGTCGCTCCGTCAACAGACCAGCCACGTCTTCCTTTTTGATAACGATGCGTGGGGCGAGGCAGACCCGGACGAAGAGCTGTACCGAGAGCTGAACGAACGGGTGGCCACCGCGCTCGGCACGCTCTTTGGAGTGGTGGATCACGTCGACACTGAGTCCACCGAGGAGACACAGACAGCCACCGAGTACAGTGAGGGCGTTCTCTCGAACAACGCCCTCTCGGCAATCGGCTTCGCAACTGAACCGGCCGACCACATCGCTCCTGCCGAACGGAATCAGGGGCTGTTCAGTCGCCTCTGGCCTACGTCACCGGGAGAAACTGGACCACACTCCACGGCGGCGGACGAATCCGATCCTTCCATGCGGAGCAAGCAGATTGAGGAGGTGCTCAGCGAGGCGACATCGCCACCGTATACGCTCTCGGTTGATCCCGACAAAGACAGGGAGGTCGGACTCTTCGTCATCGCTCCCAAATCATATCTCTCGGAGACGGATTTGCGTGAACAGGAACTCACCACGGTCGACCGTCTCGATCCAACGCATCTGCACGCTTACGAGCCCTCGTCAGCGGGCACCTGCAGTAGTGTCTCTGCAGTCTGTCTGCTGACGGACGACTGCTTCGATCCTGTAGCCGAGCTGATAGAGCAGGCGATTACGCTGCAAAATGACCCGTCATGGGTTGAGGAGTTGGAGGTATCGGACCAGTTCCCGGATCTCCTCGAAGAACGTCCGACTGATACTGAAGCGACCACCGCCGACGGGAATGAGGATCTCGAACCCCTGTTTTGACCGCAGCTGCGACTCGTGCACGCGGGGTGAAGCTGCAACCGGTGAGTTGCGAGTCTCGATGCAACCGGTGAGTTGCGAGTCTCGATGCAATCTGCGGCTTCAATTGCGTCAGTCGATTACGCTTCGTAATCGTCCGACTCGGGTTCGGGATGGCCCTCCAAGACGGAGCCCAGCCGGTCGTCGGAGTCGCCGTCGGTGTCGTCCATCGCTCGATGGACGAGGTTGATCACGACGTTGTCGAGCTCCGCTCGGACGGTGTCCGTCGCGAGCCGATCCAGCACCACCGACAGCCACGTGTCGAGGGTGAATTGCGCTTCGGCGGTGATACGTGTCTCCTCGAGATCGGTGACGACGATTCGCGAGTAGCGCTCCGCAAATAGGTTCTCACCTGCCACCATCGTGTACTCGAACCCGTCGTCGATCGGCGAAAACGAGAACACGAGCTCCTCGTTCCGAAACGACGTCGTCACCTCCACCGCCTCGTCACCGGCCTCGACCGACTCGATATCGTACACCTCCGCACACTCGAGGATCGCCTCCGGCGTGAGCTGTTCTCGCAGATCCTCGGCGGGGAGGTCAACGACGTAGGAGACGTCGACGGTCTGCATATCGTGGATCGTCGCCCATTGCTCTTAAACATCGCCCAGCGGCCCAACGCGCGTCAGAGCACGCCCATCTCGGTGAGCCGTTCGGGGAGATACGTGTCGGTGACGAAGTCGAGTCCGCGGCTCGCGAGCGACTGCTGTTCGGACTTTTTCCCGATCTCGAGCTGGAGCTCGATCTGCTCTTCCCAGTAGTCGGTCTGGAACCGCGGATCCTCCAGCTCTGACTCCAGCGCGTTGATGTCCGAATCCGACAGCGGATCGCTTGGCAGGTCGTACTCGACGATGTCCTCCGGCTGGATCCCGACGTACCGTGCCTCGGGGGTCGCGAGGTACTTCGAGAGGTGTGCGGACTTGATCGAGCCGTACGCGACGGAGCCGTAGATCCGATACGACCAGGGGTCGCCGTCGGCGAACACGACGATCGGCACGTCAAGCTCGTCGTGGATCCGCTTCGTGATCCGTCGGGTCGCCCGCGCTGGTTGTCCTTTCAGATGGATGACAAGGCAGTCGTACGCCTCGTCGAACCCGTTCTCCACGAGCCGGTCGCGCATCCCGCCGGTCTCGACCGCGAGCGCGAACTCGATGTCGTCGTCGAGGAACTCGATCATGTCCGGGTTGTTCGGGATCTGATACCCGCCCTCGCCGACGTCCTCCTGACAGTGGATCTCGCGTTCTCCACGGCGCGTCTGCTCGCGGAGCAGTAGCGGCCCCATCAAGGTCGCTCCGGATTCCTCCGGACGCATGTGGAAGTCCTCGCGGGTGACGCCCGTCACGACCTCGAGATCCTCGACGAGGTCGTTCGACTCGTCCTGATTCGAGAACTGCGCTTCCGTGTTGTCCCACGACTCCGAGAGGTAGTACAGCTCCCGCAGGGTCGACGACCGATCCTCTTCGAGCTGATCCGCGAGAAACTCGATCGTGTACGCGGCCTTGAGCAGCTTTCGCGCCCCCCTGACCGAGTTCGCGCTGCGCGTCGACGTCCGGTCGCCGTACGTCCAGACGCCGCTTGCCTCGTCGTACTCGATGTTGCTTTTCGTCCTCGTCGGGAGCGTCATCTCCGGGATCTCGCCGGCTGCGAACTGGTCGTAAAACTCCGCGGCCAGATCGATGAGCTCCTCGCGTGCTTGGGCTTCGTTCGTCATTTACGCGTTCACCGTGAGCTTCTCCGTTTCCACGCCGCCGACGCTCACGTCGAAGTCGGCGGTCTCGTCCACGCTGTACGTCAGCTCCGCGTCGTCGCCCGCGCTCACCTCGGGGTTCCACTGCACGAACCACTCGCCGTCCATGTCGACGACGGTTCCGGCCGAGAGATCGGTCGGCTCCGCGGAGACGATATCCGTTATCTCCAGCGTCTCCGCCGTGTCCGAGTGGTTCTCCACCGACAGCGTCACTCGGCTCCCGTTCACCTCCCGGTCGACGCTGACGTTGTTCATGATACGCGCGAGCGCGCCGGAGATGTCCGGCCGGTCGCGGCCGGTCACCTCCGACACCTTATCGGCCATCTCCGGAAGGATCCGACCGAGCACGTCCTGTTTTTCGCGGCGTTGCTGCATCGACCGGCGCTTGTTCAGATACGATTTCAACTCCCGGGCGGCCTCCCGTACCGCGAGTTCGATCTCGTCTTCGATCGCCGGCACGTTCGCCAGCGCGTCCTTCGACTCGCTGGTGAACGGCACGTTCGTCGACGCGACGTGGATCGATACGACGGCCGGGCCGTTCGGGATCCCGGAGCCGCCCGGTTGGTCGAGCCCGTAGTTGCGCCAGCCGATCGACTTCACCACGTCCGTCGTTGCACACGCCCCGCGCTGGTAGACGAGCGGAACGCGGTTGGCGAACCGGAGCACCTCGATCGATCCTTCCGCGGGGATGTCGCCACCGTACGCGATGCCCGCCTCCACGATGAACGGGTCACCGCCGTGAACCTCGGCGTCGCGTGTCGCCGCCGCGTAGAAGTCGGCGTCGTACTCCTTGCGAAGCCCCGCCTCGACGAGTTCGGCCGTTATCGGCGCGAGACAGTCGGTCGGCGGCGCGAGGATGTCCGTCTCCCGCATCGCCTCGAGCAGGTCCGCGGCGGCGTCGCGGTTGCCGGCGACCGCGCTCACCTTCGGCGGGTCGTCGGACACCGTCCGCGCCCGCGACCACACCGCCTCGACGACGTTCTCGCGTGCGGTGTCACCGAACGTGACGTCGTGCTGTTCGATGACGAAGTTCGCGGCGTCGGCGACGAGCCGTTCGAGGTCGTCGTGCGTGATCCGGAACGCGTCGCCGTCGAGGTTCGCGAACCGGCGAGCGAGCGCCTCCGCCATCGCCTGGATCGTCTCGTCGTCCTTCCGCGTCGATGTCGCGTCGTCGACGATCGCGTACACGTCGGGGACGAGCGTCGCGCCGTCGGCGTCGCGGATATCCGTCTCGTCCGAGGCAGCGTCGGAAGCGCCCTCGCCGTCGACGTCCGCGCCGATTCCCGTCACCGCGGTCCACGCCGCGTTCACGGCGTTCTCCCGGACCGTCGAACCGAACGTCCGCCCCGTGTCCTCCTCCACGTCGTCGGCGATGGTGTCGACGATCGCGGCGATCTCCGAGCGAGAGAGGTGGTCGTTGCCAGCGACCGTCTCGGCGACGCCCGACGCGAACGACGCGGTCGCCTCGGCACCCTTGTTCGCGACTGCGGCTTCCACCGCGGCCTCGACGTCGCGGTCCTCGTGGGCCCGCGGCGGCGACCATGCGATCTCGCGCCCGTAGTAGCGGTCCCGGAAGTTGTCGATGACGGACGTCGCCGTCTTGCGGCCGACCCGCGTGAACTCCTCCTGGAGGAACCCGGAGACCGAGTACGACTCCGTCGCCTCCAGCATCTTGATGAGCGCCCCGAGCTCCACGCCGTGCGGATGTGGTCGGATCTCTTCCGTCTCCGCCGGCAGCTCGTCGGTCGCGCGCTCGAACTTCAGCGGCTCCTCGAGCCCCGGCTCGCGCAGCTCGACCCGGGCATGGGGGTTGACGACCGCCGTGTGCTTGATGTAGTCGTGCAGCTGGCTGCGAGCCCGCATGTTCGCCTCCATCTCCAGCTCGATCCGGGTCCCGTGCGGTCTGTCCCACGTGGTCTCCTCGTCTACTTTGATCTGCGGCTCGTTCGTGTCCGTGTCGATGATGAGCTCGAAGTACTGCGCTCGCGACTGGCCCTTCGGTCGGGACGTGATCTTCGCCGGGTGGCCGGACGTGAGCTGAGAGTACAGTACAGCCGCTGAAATCCCGATTCCTTGTTGTCCCCGACTGTTTTTAACGCTCAGTGCACCCTCGTTGGAGACGACGAAGTTCTCGTCACCCCCGGACTCGCCAGGAACGGAAACGTCGTACACGTGCTCCGGCGGCTCGGTTTCGGTCACGCTCTTCACCGACAGCAGGCACATGTCCGTGTCCGTGATTCCGTGTAGGTCGGTGACCGTTTCCCAGAGCGAGTCGAGCGAGTCCGTCGCGAAGCCGGCGTCGTCGAGGAGCCCATACTCCTGTAGGTTGTGTGCGTACCTCGGCTCGTCGATCTGCTCTCCGTCCAGAGCACGTTCGATCAGTGAGGCGTACGTCTCCGCGTGTTCTCGGCTCGACCCGATTCCGGCACCCATCAGCAATCCGGGAATCGTGTCGGGCACCGTTTCGGTGTCGGGGTCGCTGACACGCACCTCGTCGAGTAGCGCGGTCGGGACTCGGTTGTACTGCTGTGTTCGCGGTGATTCCGAGCTTTTTAACGCATCGACGGTGTCGATATCGGACCCGTACACCTTCGTCCGATACTTCGTGGAAATACCGTCACCGTACCCGTCGCTATCTTCCGAAATCTCCGTACTCGCAAGGACGCCCTGCATGTTCCAAAGCGTCGAGACCTGTCGAGCCAGCGTCTCGCTCCGCGTCGTGTGGGACAACTCGTTGCTCGGGTGCGAGTCGGACCCGTCCCCCTCGTAGAGCGCTCCGATGAACCGACGCTGGAGCTCCGAGTCGAGGTCAAAGACGAAGCTTGGAATCCGCTTATCCTCGGCGGCATCGCCACAGACGGATTTCAAGAACAGCGCCAGTGGCGAACCGAACGCCTTCACGCGCGTCGAGTTGCGCTCTCGTTCGACAGTCGTCGTCGCTCCACCGATCGTCCGTACTGCCTGTTCCGTCGCTTCGATCAGATCCGATTCGTGGCTTCCGAACGTGAATCCGACTTGTCGCGGTCCCACGTGCCCCTCCGACACGTAGTACGCCAGCATCTCGATCAGCGACTCGTCGACCGGTAGCGACACCGGAAGCGTCGTCTCGTCGCCGCCGACCCGATAGGTCTTGAACTCGCAGTCGGCTGCCTTCTCTTCCCAACCGAGTTCCAGGACCGTCTCCGCCGGGAGATACCCTTTCTGGAGGTAGTTCTGGTCGAGGCTGTCCTTCAGTATCTCGACACCGTCGTATCGGTAATACGTGCGCTTTCGGTCGCTTTCGCCAGACGGCTTCCGGCGAATCGTCTCTTCGGTCCGGAGCTGCTTGAGCGTCTCTCGATCGAAACCGTAGACGTAGACACGCCGATCGGCAAACTCCCCGCGGTCGACGTGCTCGAGAAGATTGATCTCCTCGACGGTTCGATCGGTCGATGGCAGCGTACGGGGCGTGAGGAGCGTGTCGCCGGATTCGAGCTCGCCGGCCTTCACCTCCTGTGTGACCCCGTTCGAGTCGACGCTGAACACGCTGTGGTTCCCGGTGACCTCGACGGTTCTCCCCTTTTGGGTCTCTATCTCGTAGGTACGTTCGTCCGTTTCGTGACGGATCGCGTGAGTGACCGGCTGCCAACTCATCTCCTGCGTCTCGCGATTGAACGACGGGACTTCGATCCCGTCGGAGATCGGGGCCGTCCCGTCACCGTCACCCGGGAGGTGCGCGTCACAGAGTACGCCGATGGGGATGTACTCGACGTTTCCGTCCCGCCTAATGAGCAATTGTTGATCCGGGGTCAACGACTGCTCTCTGGCATGAAACCGGCTCCCATACAGCAGCTTCCCGAACACTTTGGGGAGCTGTTCTTTCGTGATGCCCGGTCCGTTGTCCTCGATGACGAGGCGGTAGTAGTCGCCGACCTCCTCGATCTCCACGTAGATATCGGGAAGGACGCCGGCCTCCTCGGTCGCGTCGAGGGCGTTGTCGACCGCCTCCTTGACGGCGGTGACGAGCCCGCGGGCGCCCGAGTCGAAGCCGAGCATGTGTTTGTTCTTCTCGAAGAACTCGGCGATGGAGATCTCGCGTTGGCTTTCGGCCAGCTCCTCCGCGATCCCCTCCTCGTCGCCGATCGTCGACTGGAAGGACGTCATTCGGTGCGCGTATCTTTCGCGGTGGGCCCTAAAAGCACACCGGCAGCGAGGTGAAAGTGAAGTCGCTCGAGCGCTGCCGCTCGGCGGGTGAATAACGCAGTGCGCTGTTCGTGAGACCGTGCTGCGCGTCCGAACGTGACCGAGTTACAGTCGGATGACCGACTTACAGCCGGGTGAGGTTCTTCGCGCGGGGGCCCTTCTCGGCCTCCTCGATCTCGAACTCTACCTCCTGGCCTTCCTCGAGGTCCGGGCCGCCGACGTCTTCCATGTGGAAGAACACGTCCTCGTCCGCGTCGTCAGTCTCGATGAATCCGTAGCCGCCAGTGTCGTTGAAGAAGTCGACCTTGCCTGTCGCCATCGCGTCCGTACAGACTCACAACGAGGATATAAGTGTTGTGTCGATGGTGCGGGGTATCACGTTCCGGCGGCCTCTCCGGCAGCGATAAAAAAGCCGACCATCGCAGTGATTAATGCCACGACTCCGATCGCAACCGAGCCGATCTGAAAAACGTCTCCTTCGAGCCGATTGGCGATGAGGAGCAGGAACGCCGCGGTCACGAATCCGATCAGTGCGAGCGTCCGACCGAACCGTCCGAGATCGATGCCCGGTTCACTAGACACGATTGAGAACCTCGAACAGCACACCGTTGTATTCGTCGTCCGTCGCTGCGTTTCCGAGCGAATGGATGGTGTGTGAAATCCACATTCCCGCGGTGAAATTGATGAAGGCCACCATCGAAATGAGCCCTATCTGTCCCTCGACGAACAGTCCGGAAAGTACGGCGCCAACGAAACCGATCGCCATAACAGCGTGCGTCACGAGCGATCGAACCCCGAAATCAGCAAGTTGCGTGGAAACACGTGATCCGACTGGCATACACCTAATTGGACCGACTGAAGATAAGGGTTTGGCGCAAAACATCCCGGTGCGCCTGAAGTCACGCAGCCACGGACGAACGTTCACAGAAACTGCGCCAGTTTCATCGGCCGGTCTATTTGGATATCTGAAATACAGCGTGCTCACTCTTTGCTTTCGAACGTCAGATCCGGAGAGAAACCGTTATATTCCAACCACAACCCGCATGAGTAGGGACCCCGTACATGTAACCATATGAGCGCTCGCCGCGCACACCTTGAGATCGGCGGAATGTCCTGTTCGACGTGTTCCGGGACGGTACAGGACGCGTTAGCGGAGATCGCCGGCGTTGACGAGGCGTCGATCAACTTCGCGACCGACGAGGGGACCGTCTCGTACGACCCCGAGCGCGTCGATCTGTCGACCATCTACGACGCGGTCCGGGAGTCCGGGTTCGACCCGATCTCCGAGACGACGACGGTCGGGATCGCGGGGATGAGCTGTTCGACCTGCGCGGCGACCAACGAGGAGGCGATCGGCGGCGTTCCCGGCGTCGTCGACGTCAGCGTCAACGCCGCCACCGACGAGGCGCGCGTGGAGTACAACCCCGTCGACGCCGACCTCGCGGACGTGTACGCGGCGATCGAGGACGCCGGATTCGAGCCGGTGCGGGGGGACGGCGATTCCGATGGCCCCGGTGACCGGGGCCCCGGCGAGGAGCGCGAGGGGGAGGACGCGGACGGCGACCCCGGCGAGCGACGGCAAACTGCCGCCGAGCGCGAACTCGTCCGTCAGCGTCGACTCGTGGTCGGCGGCGGGCTCCTCACGCTCCCGTTCTGGTACCTGATGGGGGGGATGTTCGGCCTGTACGAGGTGCCCGGCGCGGTCGCGGGGATCGATCTCGGCTGGGTCGAGTTCGTCGTCGCGACGGTGTTGATGGCGACGCTCGGCAGGGAGTTCCTCGCCGGCGCGTGGCGCGCGTGGTCGAACGCTCGCGACGTCAACATGGACACGCTCGTCGCCATCGGCACCTCGGCGGGCTACGTGTTCAGTACGGCCGTCCTGATCGGCCCCCTGTTCGGCTATCCGCTCGTCGGCGATCTGTACTTCGAGGCGGTGGCGTTCATCCTCTGGTTCATCACCGTCGGTAACTGGCTCGAGGTGCGCTCGAAGGCACGTGCGAGCGACGCACTCCGCGAGCTGCTCCGGATGAGCGCTGACGAGGCCACGCTCGTCGACGAGGACGGTCGCGAACGCACCGTCGACGTCGAGGCGATCGAGGTCGGCGACGTGATGAAGGTTCGTCCGGGCGAGAAGGTGCCGACGGACGGCGTCGTGGTCGACGGGGAGAGCGCGGTCGACGAATCGATGCTCACCGGCGAGTCCGTCCCCGTCGAGAAGAGTCCGGGCGACGAGGTCGTCGGCTCGACGGTGAACGAGAACGGCGTTCTTCTGGTCGAGGCGACGAAAGTCGGCAAGGACACCGCGATCCAGCAGATCGTCGAGCGCGTTCGCGAGGCGCAGTCCCGCCAACCCGACATCCAGCGGCTGGTCGACAAGGTGTCCGGGGTGTTCGTCCCGGTCGTCATTGCGAACGCGACGATCTGGGCGCTCCTCTGGGCGCTGTTCCCCGAGACGCTGGCGGCGTTCGTCGGCTGGCTCCCGCTGTGGACGCCGGTCGGCGGCGGACCCGTCGTCGGCGGGGTGAGCATCTTGGAGTTCTCGATGGTCGTGTTCGCCTCCGCCGTCCTCATCGCGTGCCCCTGTGCGCTCGGGCTCGCAACGCCCGCGGCGACGATGGTCGGGTCGACGATCGCCGCGACGAACGGCGTGTTGTTCAAAGGGGCCGACATCCTCGAGCGCGTCCGCGACGTCGACGTCGTCGTCTTCGACAAGACGGGAACGCTCACCCACGGCGAAATGGAGCTAACCGACGTGGTGCCGTTCGAGAACGGTGAGCCGGCTGGGTCGGGGCCATCGAGTTCGGACGGCGGTGTGGCCGACCGCGGCGTGGCCGACAGCGGGGTGCCCGATGGAGGTGTCGCCGTGGAGTCCGACGCCGCTGCCGACGGTCCAGATGCTGAACTCGCCGACGCTCGCGACGCCCGGCTGCTCCGGGCGGCTGCGGCCGCGGAGTCGGGCAGCGAGCATCCGCTCGGTCGGGCGATCGTCGACGGTGCGCGGGACCGCGGGCTCGACACCGACGATATCGGCGAGCCGGAGGCGTTCGAGAACGTCCCCGGCCACGGGGTTCGGGCGACGACGACGGTCGGTGAGACGGTCGTCGGCAACCGGAAGCTGCTGCGTGACGCGGGGATCGACCCGACGCCGGCCGAGGCGACGATGGAGCGGCTGGAGTCCGAGGGGAAAACCGCGATGCTCGTCGCCGTCGACGGCGAGCTGCGCGGCGTCGTCGCCACCGCGGATACGGTACGCGAAAGCGCCCGCGAGACGGTCGCGACGCTCCGCGACCGCGGGATCGCGGTGTCGATGCTGACGGGCGACAACGAGCGCACGGCGCGTGCGGTCGCCGAGCAGGTCGGCATCGACCCGGACCGCGTGCGTGCGGAGGTGCTTCCCGAGGACAAAGCGGACGCGATCGACGCGATCCAGTCGGACGAGAGTCGCGCGGTGATGGTCGGGGACGGCGTCAACGACGCGCCCGCGCTTACGACCGCCCACGTCGGGATCGCGATCGGCTCCGGAACCGACGTCGCAATCGAGTCCGCAGACGTGACGCTGATGCGCGACGACCCGCGGGACACGCTGAAGGCGCTTCGCATCTCCGAAGCGACCATCTCCAAGGTGCGACAGAACCTGTTCTGGGCGTTCGTCTACAACGCGACGCTGATTCCGGTTGCCTCGCTCGGCCTGTTGAACCCCGCGCTTGCCGGGCTCGCGATGGCCGGCTCGTCGGTGTCGGTGATGACGAACAGCCTCGCCTTCAGCCGGTGGACGCCGGATACGGATTACCACTTCCTGCCCGCTCGCCCGTTGTATCGACTGTTCAGGTAAGCGGCTCGATCGCCGTCAGCGGACTACTCCAAGCGAGGGTCCGATCGCCGACAACTACTTTCGACGTGGTGGAGTACACACCTGTGATGATCGTAACCCGGGTCGACGCGTGGGCAAAACGAGTGAAAGCGGAGCTTCAGCGGTCGTTCGCCGAGGAGCACAGCTCCCGGGAAACCGCCGGGAGCTTCGCGGTCGGCGTGTTTATCACGATGCTTCCCACGCTCGGTGCCGGGCTACTCGTGTTCGTCGTGCTCGCGTGGCTGTTCGACCGGATCAATCGGGTCGCGCTGTTCGCCTCCGTTCTCGTGTTCAACCCAGTCGTGAAGTGGGGGGTGTACGCCGCGAGCTTCACGCTCGGCGTGGCGATCCTCGGTCCCCCGGAGGTCCCCGTTACCCCGGCGGAGATCTCCTTCGCGTCCGGCCCGGAGATCGTTTCGCGACTGCTCGTCGGTAATCTGATCCTCGCCGTCGTCGCCGCCGTTCCGGGATACTTCATCGCCTTCCGGCTCGTGGAGGCGTACAAGGCTCGGAGCGTGGATATCGTCGAGACGATAGAGGAGGTCGTCGAGCCCGACGAGGACGTGCTCACTGCCGACGGCGGCCCGGTCACTTCCGCGGCCGACGGCGACGCGGCGACTGCCACCGCCGACGGCGACGCGGCGACTGCCACCGATGGCGCGAGAGCCTCCGAAGAGTAGCCACTGCGGCGGCGAGACGTAGCCGCTGTGGCGGTTTGTTGTTGGAAGTTCTCCTTCGCGAGCGACGGCCGATCGACCCGCGTCTGTCAGTGCTCGGTATTCTCCATCAGCGATAAGAGCGCATCCCGTTCCTCGACGGCTACCGGATGCAGGCCGACGAGGGCGACGACGTCGTCACCGTGCTCGACGGTCCCGACGTGGACGAGTACTGGCGTGCCCTCACCGGTGTCGTACCGGTCGGGATCGACATCGCTCTCCTCGGCGTCGTCGACGTCGCCTTCGATATCCTCGGGACCGATGTCGAGATCGAGCTCCGTCTCGAAGGTCTGGATCTCGACGTCCTCACCGAGTATCCGCCGAGTCTCGGAGCCGTGCTCCTCGAACTCCTCTTCGTCCACGTCGGCGTCGTCGCTGGCCCGGTCGAGCAGCCGTCGTATCACCTCGGCGTCGTCCGCGCGAACCAGCGGATTGACTGACTGGCCGAGCACCGTTGCGTCCGGCGTGCTCGTGACGAAAAGCGTCGCGGCTCGGTCCGGGTTGGCGTACACTGCGGTCCACGTCGTCACCGACACCGCGGCGTCGATGCCGAACTCATCGAACTCCGTTTCGATCTCGAACGGCTCCGGATCCTCGCCCTCGTAGCCCGCGTCGGCGAGCGCAGTCTGCGGCACGGTCGCGGGAGCGGCGTCGAATTCGTACACTCCGTCCTCGCCGTCCGCTCCGCCGATACAGCCCGCCGCCGCGATGGCGGTCGAGGCCGCCGCGACCGTGAGAACGCGTCGTCGAGGCATCCCGTCGATAAACCGAGCCATATCGCGGATAGGCCGGGACCGACTGTTAAGCGTGTCGCGCCGAGTATCGATCTTGATTTCGACCGTGCGTACGGGACTGCGTCACACGCTTGTTCACGGAGATGTGGACGGCTCGGTGTCACCATCTCGTTGTTGTCGACCTCGCGTTTCCGGGCGACTCACAAAGCGCATCGTACGTACGGAACTCCCCGACACGGCAGCGAGCTACGCTTTAAAAAAGCTGAACAGGGTGTATCGCCGAGGTGGACATCGCCGAAGTGGGCCTCTCCCAGGTGAATCTTCGCGGGAGTCCCCAGTTCACGCTCTTACGCCGCTATTAATAACTCAACGTAGAAAAATAATAAAACATTTCAGTAACGAACCCCTCGATACGGTCGAATGGATCCGCAAGTACGGCAGCGTGTGCGGTGTGTAGTTCGGGATACGACCGTTGTGTATCCGATTTGGAGCGGGCTGCGAGCCGAGGTTTCGTGGAACCGAAGTGGGGTGATCGGTCGATGACCGACCACGACGTCGTCGTCGTAGGTGCCGGTGCGGCGGGCGTCGGGGTCGGAGCGGCGCTCGCGCATCTGGACGTCGACGTTCGGCTCCTCGATCGCGAGTGTGTCGGTGCCTCCTTCGAGCGGTGGCCGGACGAGATGCGGTTCATCACGCCCTCGTTTCCCAGTAACGGGTTCGGCCATCCCGATCTGAACGCGATCGCACCGGGGACCGCTCCCGCCGCAGGGCTCGACCGACAGCAGCTCTCCGGAGACGACTACGCGGAGTATCTCCGTGCGGTCGCGGCGCGTCACGAGCTGGACGTCGATACCGGCGTCGAAGTGACCGACGTTCGGACGGCGACCTCCGAGGGGTCGAAAAGCACTGAGGGCGTGGCGGTCGACGGCGGCACGAACGTCGACTCGTCGTTCGCGCTGGAGACGACTGACGGGACGGTGACGAGCCGATTCGTCGTCTGGGCCGGGGGGCAGTTCGGCTCGCCGCGAACTGACGTCTTTCCGGGCTCGGAGTCGTGTGTCCACAACGCGACCGTCGACTCCTGGGCCGAACACGTTGACGCCAGCTCGGACGACGAGTTCCTCGTCATCGGGGGGTTCGAGAGCGGCATCGACGCCGCCGTGAACCTCGTCGAACAGGGCTGTTCGGTGACGGTTCTGGATCGCGGACACCCGTGGGCGTTTCGACATCCGGACCCGAGCGAGACTCTCGCACCGTACACGCTCCAGCGGCTCGATGCCCTCCGCGACTCCCCGCGGCTGCGTCTGGTCGGCGGTGCCGAGGTCGTTCGCGTCGAGCGGCGAACGGACGGTGGGTTCGACGTGGTCGCCAGTCCGGTCGAGGACGATCCGCTCGATGACGGCTTGAGCGCGACGGACGCGTCCGATCCCGCTACCGATACGCCGGACGCGGACCGAGTCGGTCCTGCCGGCCACGACGGAGATTCCACCGGCCACGACGGCGACGTGACCGAGACGTTCGCCGTTCCGACGCGGCCGATCCTGGCGACCGGGTTCGAGTCCAACGTCGGCCCCGTGAACGAGCTGTTCCCCCGCGAGGACGGGCTGGTAAGACTGACCGATCGCGACGAATCGCCAACGACGCCGGGCCTCTTTCTGAGTGGCCCGGACGTCGCACACAACGACCAGCTGTTCTGTTTCATTTATAAGTTCAGAGAGCGGTTCCCCGTCGTCGCCGAGACGATCGGGAATCGCCTCGGGATCGACACCGAACCGCTGGACGTGTATCGGGAGGCGGGGATGTTCCTCGAGGACCTCTCGTGTTGTGAGCCGATCGACTGTACGTGTTAACCCCGAATGGACGAGACCACTGTGGAACGCGAGCGACAACGGGACGAATCGGAGCGAGAAACGATCGTCGTCGTCGGGAAGGAAAGCGTCGGGAAGTCCGAGCTCGTGGCGTCGCTTACCGGTGACCGACCCACCAGCGGGAACTTCAGAGGGACGACCGTGCGGAGCGAGCGATACGTCACCGACGAGTACGAGTTCGTCGACACTCCCGGCATCGTTCTCGACGCGGACACGGAGGCGACGAGGGACGCGCTGTCACACGTGAGCGACGAGGAGACAGTGCTGCTCGTCGTCCCCGCTACGGACGTCGACAGCGACCTCGCGGACCTCCTCCCGCTGGTCGAGGGGCATCTCGGTGCCGTCGTCGTCACGTTCTGGGACAAAGTCGAGGAGACGACCGAGACACGACGGGCGATGGAACGACTGAGCGCCGACGTGGGCGTCCCGTTCGTCCCGGTGGACGCCCGAAACGTCTCTCGACCGATCGCCGACGGGGGGACCGGAACGGTCGGTTGCGGAGGGTCCGGTGCCGTCGTCGACGCGGACGGTGGCTCGGCCGCTAACGCGTCCGGTTCCGACGGTAGCGACGAGTTCTCGCGGATCCTCCGCGCGCTCGACCAGCCGGGGGTGTTCCCCGCCGAGTCGACTCGCGAGATCGGTCGTCGGATCGAGCCGCCGGAGACGGTTCTCGAGCGACCGTACGTCGGCCCGGTCGTCAGCATCGCGCTGCTGCTCCTGCCGGCGGCGCTCGCCGTCTGGTTCGCGAACACGCTCGCCGGTGAGATCGATCCGATCGTCGGTGCTGCCTTCGACCCGCTGGTGGCGTGGGCGCTGACGCTGCCCGAGCCGCTGGCGACATTGCTGGCTAACCAGTACGGGTTCCTCTCGATGGGACCGTTCCTGTTCGTGTGGGCGGGGCCAACGATGCTCATCTTCGCGGTGGTCATCGGCGTGTACAAAAACACCGGGTTAGTGACCCGGATGACCGTCTCGCTCCATCCGACGATGCGTCGGATCGGACTGACCGGACGTGACCTCGTTCGGGTGGTTATGGGATTCGGCTGTAACGTGCCCGCGGTGATCAACACCCGGTCCTGTTCGGACTGTACGCGCTGTACGACGATCTCCGCCATCTCGTTCGGGGCCGCCTGCTCGTATCAGTTCCCCGCGACGCTTGCAGTGTTCGCGGCCGTCGGGATGTGGTGGCTGGTTGGGCCGTATCTGGCCGTGCTGGCCGGGACGACGCTCGTGTACGTCGCCCTCATCGCACCGCCGGAGGCCCGGGAGTCACACACCGTGATCGACAGACGAACGTTTCTCGACTGGCCCGACCCGCGAGCGGTTGCGAGGGAAGCCTGGAGCGCGCTCAGGGAGTTCTTCGTGAAAGCGCTCCCGGTGTTCGTCGTCATCACGTTCGTCGCCGCGTTACTCGACGAGGGTGGCGTCATCGACGCGCTTGGCGGCGTCCTTGGGCCGGTGATGGGCCTGTTCAACCTCCCCGCGGAGGCCGCGCTCACCGTCGTGTTGGCCTCCGTCCGCAAGGACGGCATCGCGCTGCTGACGGAGGGCGGCGTCGCGACGGCGCTTTCGCCGCTGCAGGTCCTCGTCGCCGTCTACCTCGCCGGCGTCCTCCTCCCGTGTCTCGTGACCGCGTTCACCGTCGCCCGGGAGGTCTCGGCACGCTGGGCGCTGAAGATGGTGGCGCGTCAGGCCGCGGCGGCGGTCGGGTTCGCCGTCCTCATCGCGTGGATCGGTGCGGGCCTCCTCCGGATCCTCTAATAGAGTTAT
>OBKM01000277.1_pt1 | contig 25589 bp, 24 predicted proteins | sample 1519691 | NCBI WGS metagenome assembly OBKM01 (sample SAMEA37050418, study PRJEB22526) | metagenome | biome: saline pan; feature: lake; material: water | place: Egypt | collected 2015 | depth 0.5 m | reverse complement strand
GTCGAGTGTCGGTACGAATACGAGCCGAAAGGGATGACGAACGTGCTCAGTCGTCTTCGAGCGCCTGTGCGATCCGCTGGAGCTGGCGGGTCGCGTCGCGGACTTCGTCGCGGAGCTGGCGCACCTCGCGGACGAGCTCCTCGTTGCCGACCTCGTCGCCGCCGCCCTCGCCTGGTCGGCCGCCGGGACCGCCGCCCATACCGGGCGGGCCGCCCGCGCCGCCGGGGCCGCCGCCGCCCATCATTCCGGACATCATCTGTGCGAACGGATTTCCGCCCTCGCCCCCCATGCCGGGCGGGCCTCCTGCGCCGCCGGGGCCGCCGCCCATCATCTCCTCGGGGCCGGGTCGCTCGCCCTCCTCGCGTTCCTGTTCGCGTCGCTCGCGGATCTCCTCGACGCGCTCGCGGAAGGACTTCTCCTCGGAGTCGTCTCCGTCGGTCGCGTCGTCGGTTCCCGCCGTGTCGTCCGCGTCGGGCGTCTCGTCGTCGGTCATGGATCCCGGTTCGGGACGGGATCCGAAAAGGGTTGTTTCTCCGGGCGTCCCGCGTTCGCTCCCGACGCGTCTCCCGCGTCGTCCCCACCGAACTCACTCGTGGCCGGAGACGCGAACCGGCTCGTACGGCTCCTCCAGCCACTCGATGTCGGACGTCGAGAGGTCGATGTCGAGCGCCTCGACGGCGTCCTCCAAGTGCTCGACGCTGGTCGTGCCGACGATGGGCGCGTCGACCCACTCCTTGTGGAACTGCCACGCGAGCGCGATCTGTGCCATCTTCACGCCCTTCTCGGCGGCCAACTCCTCGACTCGGGCGTTGATCTCGGGACCACCGCCCTCTCGGTACGGGTGTCGATAGAGGTGTTCCTCCGTCTCTCCGCGGATCGTCGCGTCGACCTCGTCGTCCGGGCGCGCGAGGTACCCACGGGCGAGCGGGCTCCACGGGATGGTGCCGATTCCCTCCGTTTCACACAAGGGAAGCATCTCTCGCTCCTCTTCGCGGTAGACGAGGTTGTAGTGATTCTGCATGGTGACGAACCGGTCGTACCCCGCCCGGTCGCTGGTGTGGAGTGCCTCGGCGAGCTGGTGGGCCCACATCGAGGACGCGCCGAGATACCGGACCTGGCCGCGACGGACCGCGTCGTCGAGGGCCGCCATCGTCTCTGTGATCGGCGTCTCGTCGTCCCATCGATGGATCTGATAGAGGTCTATCGTCTCCATCCCGAGTCGATCGAGACTGGCCTGGAGCTCCTGCTCGATCGCCTTCCGCGAGAGGCCGCCGGAGTTTGGATCCGACTCGTCCATTTGGAAGTACCCCTTCGTCGCGACGACGGCCTCCTCGCGATGCCCCGCAAGCGCCTCACCCAGGATCCGCTCGGACTCGCCGTTCGAGTACATGTTGGCGGTGTCGAAGAAGTTCACGCCGAGTTCGAGCGCCCGCTCGACGAGTTCTTTCCCCTCCTCTTCGCCGAGTACCCAGTCGCGCCAGTCGGGGTCGCCGAAGCTCATACAGCCGAGACAGATCTTCGAGACCGTCATGCCGGTGTCGCCGAGCGTCGTGTACTCCATGACGAGTGCTCGTCGGGTGACCTCAAAAAGATGGGTTCCGCGGGGAGTACAGCCGGAACGAACGCGGTTTCCGATACGGACCCGTTCTCACTCGTCACGGAACGACGCGGTGTATACGAGGAACGCGCCGGTGAGCAGCACGAACGAGAGGAAGGTGACGAGCGCGAGCACGTTCGCGACCGGGTCGAGCGGGCTGAGGAACTCCTGCCCCGTTGTGTCCAGCACCAACACCGCGAGGAGGGCGGCGATCAGACCGAGTAGCCAGTTCGTGAGCAGATCGTCCATGGCACGACCCTCTCGTGGTCCGGATAAAAAGGCGCGGGTACGCGGTCGCCGGATCGAGAGTGCTCGGCATCGGTCCATCCCGATCGCGCCGCCGGACCTATACTGCTTCCCGCCGTGTGATCCGACGTGAGCGACACGACGACGCTGTGGCTGCTGGGCGATCAGTTACATCCCGACCTCGACGCGCTTGAGGACGCGGACGATGTCCTCATGATCGAGGCGACCGGGTTCGCCGACCGCCGCCCGTATCACGCACACAAACTGACGCTCGTCTTCTCGGCGATGCGTCACGTCCGGGACGACCTCCGTGAACGCGGACACGACGTGACGTATCTCCGGGCCGACTCCTTCGGGGACGGGATCGAGACGTTTCTGGCGGAGCGTCCGGATGCGACCCCCCACATCGAACTCATGCGTCCCGCGAGCCACGGGGCCGGCGACCGGCTCCGCGAACTCGTCGAGGAGCGCGGCGGCTCCCTCACGCTCCGTGAGAACGAGCTGTTCTGGACGACGCCCGCTGACTGGCGCGAGTGGGCCGGGGAGCCAGCGGGGGCAGGCGGAACGTCGGACGGTGACGGCGGCTCCACGGACCGCACGTATCGTCAGGAGGGGTGGTATCGCCACGTCCGACGAGAGACGGGCGTCCTGATGGACGGCGACGATCCGGTCGGCGGCGAGTGGAACTACGACGAGTTGAACCAGGAGACGCCGCCGGCGGGATGGACGCCGCCCGAGCGTCCGCGGTTCGAACCCGACGCGCTCACCCGCGAGACCCATGAGTGGGTCGTCGAGCGGTTCGACACGTGGGGGGATGACTCGCTCGACGGGTTCGCGTGGCCCGTGACACGCGAGGAGGCACTCGCGGCGCTGGACACGTTCGTCGAGCGGAGACTCCCGGCGTTCGGCCGGTACGAGGACGCAATGGTGGAGGGCGAGCCGTTCCTCGCACACTCGCTTCTATCACCCGCGATCAACCTCGGGCTGCTTGACCCCCACGAGCCGGTTCGAGCCGTCGAGGCGGCTTACGAGGAACGCGGTGTCGACCCCGGCGCGTACGACCCGGAACCGTCGGAGGCGACGACGCTTGACGCGTTCGGGGACGCCGTGGGCACGGAAGAGGGGGACGCCGCCGAGGACGCTCCCACCGCGAACGGCTCGGAATCGACGGAGCGACCGCCGGTCCCGCTCAACGCGGTGGAGGGGTTCATCCGGCAGGTGATCGGCTGGCGGGAGTTCACCCGCCACGTCTATCGCGAGGCGATGCCGGAGATGGCCGAGGCGAACCAGTTGGACCAGTCGCGGTCGCTTCCGCCCGCCTACTGGGACGGCGACACCGACATGACCTGTCTCTCGGAGGCGGTCGGGCACGTCCGCGAGTACGGCTACGCCCACCACATCGAGCGGCTGATGGTGCTGTCGAACTTCGCACTTATATACGGAACTGACCCCGCAGAGCTCAACGAGTGGTTCCATCTCGGCTTCGTCGACGCCTACCACTGGGTGACGACGCCCAATGTCGTCGCGATGGGGTCGTTCGGGACGGACGTCCTCTCCTCGAAGCCGTACGCCTCCTCCGGTAACTACGTGAACCGCATGAGCGACTACTGTGCGTCGTGTCCCTACACGGTCTCCCGGACGACCGGCGAGGGAGCGTGCCCGTTCAACGCGCTCTACTGGGACTTCTTAAAAGAGAACGAGGAGACGCTGCGAGGCACCGGCCGGATGGGGCTGATGTACTCGCACGTCGACAACAAGGACGACGAGGAGTGGGCGGCGATCCGCGAGCGCGCGGACCGGGTTCGGGAGCTGGCGGCCGACGGAGACTTATAAACGCACGCCGCGATATTTATGAAAAGGAGGCTCAGTCGAAGTGTTATTATTCATACATATTTTCTTTAAAAAGCTGGTCGCTGAAGACTGTTTGGTGGTCGATATCGGAAGCAAATTGCTCACGCCAGCGTTCGCGACTCGTTTATAAACGCCTAGGATCGGGTCACAAATGTACATATAAACCGATCGCAACGCTCCACACTCAGCCCGATTCTGCTGTCGGCGCGCGCGAGAAACGCGCGCGAGGTCGCCGGCGGCGGAGCCGCTGGCCGACGAGGTTGGGGAGGCGTGAGGTGCGGTTGCGGTGTGGGGTTGGGACTCAAAGGGGCAACCGCGAGGAGCACAGCAAGGCGCGCGAGCCCTCGCGGCTGGGGCTTTGGAGGCGTTGGCGGTCGATCCTCCGAAATCAACTCACCAAGCAACCGTTTATAAATGGACCACAGTACCAACGACGATCTACTTATAAACTTGTTCTCCATCGTATGAGCGATTCGCTTCCAGCATCGCTCACTACCGTGTCTGTACTGAGCGATTGAAAACAAAACGTATCAATTACAGTTGGTTTCAACGAAGCCAAAAAAGTGCTTTACGCGTCGCCGACAAGCGCGCGAGCCCGGGGGAGCACCTGCTCGTAGCCGAGCGCGACGACGCCGGCGTACAGCGCGGCCGCCCCCATCACGAGTGCCCACAGCCCGAGAGCGAGATCGCCGCCGGTCACCGCCTCGACACCCGTGAGTTCGAGCGCGACGCCGACGAGTGACACCGCGGCGGACCCGACGAGAAGCGCGAGCAGTTCGAACAGTTCGACGACGATCGCCGGTATCCGTGCCATGACCGTTTAGGCGTGTCCACGGTTTATAACCCTTCTCCCCGCTAGGTCGTCCGTCGTTTTTCCTTCGACGACAGTCTCCTCACTTCATGCCGAACGCTCGCATCGTCGAGTCCGCGATCCCCTTCGCGATCAGCGCGAGCCCGGCGACGAACAACATCATTCCCCCGCCGATGACGGGGTCCTGAAGCGTGACGACCGCGATCGCGAGGAACACGATCAGGGCACCGGCGATCCCCTCGAGTCCGAGCGTCTTTCGCATGTTGCCGCACTACTCCCGCCGTGAGGTAAAAGGGGCGGGTCCGCGGTCGTCCCTTTCGGCCCGTCAGAGTCCGGTCACATCGGTCCGGAGGGTGGGGCTTTTATCATATGGGCCACGTAGCCCGGAACACGCATGACCGACGGAGACGGAGAGGGGCGACGCGACCTCCGAATGCCCGAGGAGGACGAGGTGTTCGCCGAGGTCCTCGATATGCTCGGCGCGAACCGTGTCAAGGTCCGCTGTGCCGACGGAGTCGAGCGGACCGCTCGGATCCCGGGGCGGATGCAGAAACGCGTCTGGATCCGCGAGGACGACATCGTGCTCGTCGACCCGTGGGACTGGCAGGACGAGAAGGCCGACATCACGTGGCGCTACGAGAAGAACGAGGCCGAACAGCTCCGCGAGGAGGGGCATCTCCGGTGACGGCGGCCGACGATGGGCGGACAGATCGACCCGACCGATCCGGCCGCGACGCTCGCGGTTCTTAAGTCGAAACGCCCCCGAGTGAGCCCATGCTTCGGCTCGCGATGACGACTGATTCGGAGACGTTCACGCGGATCCGCGACCCACTCGCCGATCGCGGGATCGAGGTCGGCCACGTCCAAGCCAGCGAGCGCTCGCTTCACGTCGCGGACCGACGCGACGGTACGAGCGTCGGAGAGGACCTCGACTTCGATGTCGGATTCGTCTATCCCTCGCGGCTCATGGAGGGGGCCGTCGTCGACACTCGTCTGTCGATTCCGTGGGTGAACGACCGTGACGCGGTCGTCACCTCCCGGAACAAGGCGGGGGTCCTCGCGGCGCTCGACGCGGCCGGACTCCCCACACCCCGAACGGTGATGGTGTCGAACCCCGTCGACGAGGCGGTCGTCGCCGACGCGGTCGCGGGCTTCGAGTTCCCGGTCGTCGTCAAGCCGAACTCGGCGACCCGCGGGGTCGGCGTCGCGAAGGCGACCGATCTCGACTCCCTTTTGGGGATCGTCGACTACCTGAACCTCGTCCACGACTACCGAGCGACCGGCGACAAGTCGTACCTGATCCAGGAGTTCCTGCCCGACGCCAACGACTACCGAGTCATGGTCGTCGACGGCGCGTACGCCGGCGCGGTCCGGCGGGAGCTTCCGGCCGACGCGCTCGAAGCGGGGCGATGGAAACACAACGTCCACCGCGGCGCGGCGGCGACCGGGGTCGAACTCGGTTCCGCGGCTCGCGAACTCGCCGAGCGAACCGCCGCCACGCTCGGGATCGACTATCTCGGCGTCGACCTCCTGGAGACGGGCGGCCGGCTCGTCGTCAACGAGACGAACGCCCGGCCCACCGTCGACGCGGCGACGAAGTACGAACCGGACTTTTACGACCGACTCGCGTCGCTGATCGAACGGACGGCGGACGGAAACGGAACGACCCGCGAGGCGTGACTGGCCGGCTACACTACGTCGATGGACGCCGAGTCGTCGTCGCGGTCGAACTCGACTTCCAGCACGCCGTTGTTGAACGTCGCGTCGCCGGAGTGCTCGTCGACGGTCGTCGGGAGCTGGACGGTCTCGTCGTACTCGCGCCGGTCGGACGCCGCCGAGATGGTGAGCGCCTCGCCGTCACACTGTACGGAGAGTTCGTCCTTCGAGACGGCGGGGAGATCAGCAACGAGTCGGACGGTGTCCTCAGTCGCGTACGCGTCGACGTGCGTTTCCGAGCCGAAGCCGGCGTTCTCGGTCCCGGCAGCGCCCCCTGCCATCTCGTTCATCATCCGTTCGATCTCCTCGAAGAAGTCCCCGAACGGATCGTCTCGGTCGTCTCTGTCCATGGTTCACGTGACGACGGTCATCCCGATAAGCCTTCTGTCGACCGCCGATTCGGCCGGCTTCGACAGCAAAAACGCAGATAGAGGGTTTATAATCATCGTTTAGAGTGTTTGATCGCAACTGGCCGGATTTAAGTAGCTGTACTGCCCTTTTTTTACATATGAGTAAATCGTACCTGACTGCGGGCGATGAGGTCGCGGACGACGAGGTCGTACGGGTCGGGCTGAACGGATTTGGCCGGATCGGCCGGAACGTGTTCCGAGCGGTGCTGGAGAACCCGAACGTCGAACTCGCCGGCATCAACGACGTGATGGATTTCGAGGACATGGCGTATCTCGCGAAGTACGACACGACGATGGGCCGACTCGACGGCGTCGAACTCGGCGGCGACGGCGACGAGTTGACGATCGGTGGCACCTCGGTCCCGCTATTCAACGTACAGGATCCCACAACCCTCCCGTGGGACGAGCTCGACGTGGACGTCGCGCTCGAATGTACGGGGATCTTCCGCACGAAGGACGACGCGAGCGCCCACCTCGAAGCCGGCGCGGACACGGTCGTTATTTCGGCTCCGCCCAAAGGCGAGAAACCGGTCAAACAGCTCGTCTATGGCGTCAACCACGACGAGTACGACGGCGAGGACGTGGTCTCGAACGCCTCCTGTACGACGAACTCCATCACCCCGGTCGCGAAGGTGCTCGACGAGGAGTTCGGCATCGAGGCCGGGACCCTCACCACGGTTCATGCCTACACGGGGTCACAGTCACTGATCGACGGTCCGAAATCGAAGACCCGTCGCGGTCGGGCGGCAGCCGAGAACATCGTCCCGACCTCGACTGGTGCCGCCGGCGCGGCACAGGAGGTCCTCCCGCAGCTCGACGGAAAGATCGACGGGATGGCGATGCGCGTCCCGGTCCCCAACGGCTCGCTCACCGAGTTCGTCGTGACGCTCGACGAGAAGGTAACGATCGAGGGGGTCAACGACGCGTTCCGTGATGCGGCCGACTCGGGCCCGCTCGCGGGCGTGCTCGGCTACACCGACGACGAGGTCGTCTCCAGCGACATCGTCGGGCTCCCGTTCTCCAGCTACGTCGACCTCGAATCCACGAACGTCATCGCCGACGGGAAGCTCCTGAAGATCCTCACCTGGTACGACAACGAGTACGGCTTCTCGAACCGGATGCTCGACATGGCCGCGTTCGTCAACGCCGAGTCGTAGACGTCCGCCACCCACACGATCCGTCACCGATATACACCGATACGTCCAGTCACACCCATGGCCACGTTCGACACCATCGATGACCTGCCGGCCGACTCGCGCGTGCTCGTCCGACTCGATCTCAACTCCCCCATCGAGGACGGCGAGCCACAGGACAACCGCCGGTTCGAGCGCCACGCACGGACCGTCCGCGAGCTCGCCGAGGCGGGCCACCGCGTCGTACTCATGGCCCATCAGGGCCGTCCCGGACGCGACGACTTCACGTCGCTCGCGGGCCACGCCGCGATCCTCGCCGACCACGTCGACCGCGACGTCGCGTTCGTCGACGACACGTACGGCGAAGACGCCGTCGCCGCGGTCGAGTCGCTTTCGGCGGGTGAGATACTGCTCTTAGAGAACACGCGGATGTGTGACGACGAACTTCCCGAGGCCTCGCCCGAGGAGAAGGCGGACACCGAGTTCGTGCGAACGCTCGCGCCCCTGTTCGACGCGTACGTCAACGACGCCTACTCGGCGGCCCACCGGAAACACGCCTCGCTCGTCGGGTTCCCGCTCGCGCTGCCCGCGTACGCGGGCCGCGTGATGGAGACGGAGTACGAGGCCAACACGGCGATCGCTCGCAAGGAGTTCGACGGCCCCGTCACGATGGTCGTCGGCGGCACGAAAGCGACCGACGTGATCGGCGTGATGGACGCGCTGGAAGGGACCGTCGACCGGTTCCTGCTCGGCGGCGTCGCCGGCGAGCTCTTCCTGCGTGGGGCGGGCTATCCGGTCGGTCACGACCTCGACGGGATGGACCTGTTCGACGACCAGTGGGAGGCGAACCACGAGGTCGTCGAGTCGATCCTCGCCGACCGGGGTGACACGATCCACCTCGCGAGCGATCTGGCCTACGAGGACGACGACGGTGACCGTGCGGAGCACACGATCGCCGAGATCGACGAGAAGACCGATGCGTACCTCGATGTCGGTTCGGGAACGGTCGAGGAGTACGATCCCTTGATCCGCGAGTCGGCCGCGGTGTTCGTGAAGGGCGCGCTCGGCGTCTTCGAGGACGAGCGGTTCTCGGTCGGTACGGTCGGGGTGCTCGAAGCGATCACCGAAACGGACTGCTTCTCCGTCGTCGGCGGCGGTGATACCTCTCGCGCGATCGAAATGTACGGGATGGACGAAGCGGACTTCTCACACGTCTCCATCGCCGGCGGCGCGTACATCCGCGCGCTCACCGGCGAGCCGTTGCCCGCGGTCGAGTTACTGGAGGCGGCGGCGGAGTCGTAAGACGGTTCCTCAGAGAAGTCGATCGCCGCAGTTCAGCTACTCCTCGTGGATGTCGAGTTCGAACTGCTCGTTTTCGGTGACCGCGTTGAGCACGACGCTCGTGTTCGACTCGCGGATGTCGGCGTCGGTGAGGATCGACTTGATCTGGTCGTTCATGCCGTCAGTGTCGGTGAACTTGCCGATCGCGATGACGTCGTAGTCGCCGGTCACCTCGTAGACGCTCACCATCTGTTTCTCCTGCCGCAGTTTCTCGGTGACTTCCGGCAGCGCGCTCCCCTCGACTTTCAGCTGGAGCACCGCGGTCACGTCGAAGCCGAGCTTCTCGTAGTCGACCGTCGGGGTGTACCCCCGGATCACGCCCTCGTCCTCGAGATCACGGAGGTGGTTCGAGACGGTCGTCACGGAGACATCGAGTTCGTCACCGAGGCTCCGGAGGCTGGCACGACCGTTCCCGAGTAGTGAGTTCACGAGCTTGGCGTCGAGGTTTTCGTACGTCATTACACTCCGCAAGGGGTCCGGGGGTTTATAATTTAACGAATGTCCACAAGTATCCCCGGAGTGGCGGTACATGCGCCAAGCGATAAGGCCTTTATACTGGCACATGAGTACTAAACGTCCAAAACATGACGGACGAACAAGCGAAACCAGACGGCGGCCTCACGGCCGAAGAACAGGCAGTACTCGACGAAATAGAGGAAGAGAACGTCGACTTCCTCCGGCTCCAGTTCACCGACATCCTCGGCGTGGTGAAGAACGTCTCCGTGCCCGCGCATCAGGCGGAGAAGGCGTTCACCGAGGGGATCTACTTCGACGGCTCCTCGATCGAGGGATTCGTCCGCATTCAGGAGTCGGATATGCGTCTCGTTCCCGACGCTGACACGTTCGCGGTGCTCCCGTGGCGGAGCGGCGAGGACGGATCGGCGGCGGCTCGCGTCGTCTGTGACATCGTCGACACCGACGGCGAGCCGTTCGTCGGCGGGCCGCGTCAGGTGCTCAAGAGCGTCCTTGAGAAGGCAGACGACATGGGGTACTCCGTCTCCATCGGTCCCGAGCCGGAGTTCTTCCTGTTCAAGACCGACGACGAGGGCAACGCGACGACGACGCCCCACGACAAGGGCGGCTACTTCGACATGGCCCCCAAAGACCTCGCGAGCGACGTTCGCAAGGAGATCATCTTCACGCTCGAGGAGATGGGCTTCGAGATCGAGGCGTCCCACCACGAGGTCGCGCAGGGTCAGCATGAGATCAACTTCAAGTACGCCGACGCGCTCACGACCGCGGACAACATCGCGACGTTCCGGACGGTCGTCCGCGCGGTCGCGGCCCAACACGACCTCCACGCGACGTTCATGCCCAAGCCGATCGCGGAGATCAACGGCTCGGGGATGCACAGCCACATCTCGCTGTTCGACGAGGACGGCAACGCCTTCGCCGACGACTCCGACGAGTTCAACCTGAGCGAGACTGCCTACCAGTTCATGGGCGGCATCCTCAACCACGCACCCGCGTTCACGGCCGTCACCAACCCGACCGTGAACTCTTATAAGCGCCTGGTGCCCGGCTACGAGGCACCGATCTACGTCGCGTGGTCCGACACGAACCGCTCGGCGCTCGTCCGCGTCCCCGACGCCGCGGGCGTCTCCGCGCGCTTCGAGGTCCGCAGCCCCGACCCGTCGTGTAACCCGTACCTCGCGTACGCCGCGCTCATTTCCGCCGGACTACACGGTATCGAGACGGACGCCGACCCCGGCGATCCGGTCCAAGAGGACATCTACGAGTTCGACGACGAGCAGCGCGAGGAGTACGGCATCGAGACGCTCCCGCCGAACCTCGGAGCCGCCGTCGACGCGCTCGAAGCCGACGAGGTCGTCTCCGACGCCCTCGGGCCGCACGTCTCCGAGAAGTTCGCCGAGGCCAAGTCCCAGGAGTTCGGTGAGTACCTCACCCAAGTGTCCGAGTGGGAGGAGGACCGCTACCTGGAGACCTTCTAAGGCCGTACCGACGCCGAACTAACGCTTTTTTCGAGACATAGAGCGGGGAGGCCGATCACGACGGCAACTGCCGCGAACGTCGCGATGGACACGACTACGGGTGACGACGAGACGGCGTAAGCGCCGACCCAGACGACGCCAGTACCGAGCAGCGTCGGGACCGCAACCCGAACTGGAACGACAGGCTCGTCCCCGTCGACGAGCAGCCACCCGACCGCGCCGCCGAGACCGGTCGAGATACCGATGGCAGCCTCTATCACTCCCTCCGTCCCGGCGTTGACGACCGCGACGACCGCAGCGACACCGGACACGGCCGCTGCGAAGAGAAACACCGGTAACGGGTCGAGATTGGCTGGAGTGTCGGTCAAGTCGGTCCGGTTCGTTTTCGCGACCCGAATCCGTGTATCGCCGGCGAGTCGAAGGCTGCCGACGACGACACAGACACCGAGGAGAAGGCCGGTGACGACGTCGACGAGGAAATGGACCTCGATGGCAACCCGGGAGGCTGCCACGGTGATCGCAACGACCGCGGCCCCTGCGAGCCGGTTTCGGGGCGTTGACGGGCGATCGTACAGCAGCGCCAGCACAACGTACGCTCCCGCAGCAGCCGCCGCGTGCCCGCTCGGGAATCCGAACCCGTCGGAGAGAACCTGTGACTCGTACCACGTCGATAAGACACCGGGGAGCCACGTCGGTACATCGACGGGAGGTGTTGCGCCGGGCGGGCGCGGGACTGCGAACCACGCCTTCCCGAGAGCGACGGCGGCGTACGTACAGGAAACGGTCGCGATGGCCGTCGCGCCGGCACGACGCGGCGACGCCGTGAGACGGGTGCTCCCGAACCAGTAGCCGATCGCCAGCAGCCCGAACAGGAACCACGGATCCGCAAGATGGGTGACGGCCGCGAGGACGACGACGACGAACTCGGGGAGCGCCTCGACGACCGCGAACTCACCGATCCCGCGATCCGCCGTGACGAGGCCGGTCACGAGCGGATCACTCGGTCAGTCGCTGCCCCGGTCGCGAGCGTAATCGAGCGCTTTTCCGGGCGCTTCGAGCAGATTGAGGCCGATCCCGACGATGATGAAGAGGGTGTACAACCCGAGCGTCGACAGGCCGAGGATCAGCATCGCACCGATCGCGTAGAGGCCGTCGAGATACGCGAACGCGCCGAAGATCAGTATCGTGCCGTATAAAAGCACGAGATACGGACCCCATCCCCGGGCGTGTCCGCGTCGCATCCGCGAGCGCACGTACCGCTTCAGCTCCGACTCGACGGCGGGTTTATCAACGGTTCGCCGTTCCACGTCGTCCTCGAACTCGTCGAACTCCGCGCGCAGCCGCCGTACCTCCGCCTGTAGCGCCGCGACGTCCGGTGCCCCTTGTGGCCGTTCGTCGTCGCCGGCGTCGTCCGCACTGTCCGGCTCGCCGTTCATACCCGTGAGTCGGTCGCGGTCGTGTTGTAACTGCCGGTCCCCGCCGGTGTTCGGCATCGCGTCGTCGAGCGGTCCGGGGACGGACGCGGGCGGCGTTCGGTCCGCCAACACGACGTTGACGACGCCGCCGACCACGACGACGATTGCGGCGACGTACAGCCACGTCACGAGCAGCAGTATCCCGCCGATAACGCCGTACACTTGGTACTGACCCGCGCTCGCGGCGTACAGCTGAAAGCCGGCTTGGAGGACCGTCCAGCCGACCGCGGCAACGGCCGCCCCCGGAAGTGCCTCGCGGGCGGAGATCGACGGCTGCGGGAGCATGTAGTACATCGGGAGAAACACCGCGGTGAGGAACACAGGCAACGCGAGGATGCTCGCCGTCTCGACCAGCGGGATCGCGTCCACGGCTGCGACGAAGGTGCCGACGGCGACCATCACGGCGATACCAACGCCGATCGCGAGAACGACGGAGGCGGCGTCCGCGAGTTCCCGAAGGAGGTCGGGCGAGGTGTCCGCGCCGTACAGCGACACGAAAGCTGTATCCAGACCGCGGAACACCTTCAACGTCGACCAGACGAGGACGGCTACTCCGAGAACGCTCGCGCCTGCGCGCCCGCCGGCGGAGGCGACGGCGGTTTCGACTGCCTCCGCGCCGGCGGGAGTGAGAAAGTCGCCGGTTGCCGCGACCACCTGCCCGGCGATCGTTTCGCCGAAGACGACCGTCGCAACGACGACGAGCAGCAGGAGCGCAGGGATGAGCGAGACGAAGGCGTAGTAGGCGATCGCGGCCGCGAGAAACGTCACCTGCCGATCGACCGCAGTATCGACGACGCGACGAGTCGTCTCAAAGGCGGCCATCGAGCGCGAGAGCATGCTCACGTGTTCGGGCGAGCGGAGTAAAAACGGGGCGGGTTGGACCGGCGTCCGCCGTTTCCGTCCTTAGTCGTCCTCGCCGAGCAGGACCGCTCGCATCTCCGGGACCGACGCGTCGGTTTTGACTGCGGTGCCGCGGTAGTGTGCACGGCTCGCCTCGTAGCCGGCCGCGCGAAGCCGGTCGACGAACTCGTCCATCCCGATCGCGGGCTCGCTCCACTCCTTGTACAGCCGGTGTTGGTCGTAGTGCGTCGGCGTATCGAGCTCGCGGGCGACGGTTCCGAGGAGCGTCCGCGCGCGTTTCGCCTCCCCCATGTCGTCGGTGACGTGTTCACGGACCGATCGGGTGAACTCGGCGTCGGCGACCGGCCCCAACCATATCGGGCCGGCCGTGAGCACGCGATCGCTCCCGCAGATCGGGCACGTCTCGACCGGGTCCGCGATCAGTCCGAGCGTCGGCTCGCGCCAGAGGCAGTCCTCACAGGTGTCGACGTATCCGAGCTGGTCGATAGATCCGTCCGCCGCCTGCGCGCCGGACTCCAACTCGAGATAGGTCCGCGCGTAGTGTCGGGAGACGTGTGAGACGATTGGGCGAGCAGCCTTGTCGTATCGGGCCGCAGTCCGAACTAGCGCGGAGATCAGCGTTCGAAGACCCATCTCCGGGTGGAAATCGGTGTTTCGCGGCACCGCACCGTACTTCCGGATCCCGCTGTTTAGATGGGCTCCACACAGCGGCGCGGTGTCGGTGGCGGTGACGCAGACGAGGTTTCGCGCGTTCGCCATCGCGGCGTCCGCGAAGGGGATCGGCGTACCGTACGGATCCAGATCGACGACGTCGAACGGGCCGTCATCGTACAACAGGGCGTTGACGTCGCGGCGGGCAGTCTCACCGTCGAGGCCGTTCTTCGCGAGGTTCGAGGCGGCCAACTCGACCGCGTCGGGGTCGACGTCGGCGCAGGTGACGTCGTACCCCTCGCCGGCGGCACGAACCCCGCGGATCCCCGAGGCGGCCATCGCGTCGAGATACGTCGCTGCTCGTGGTTCACGCTCGCGATACGCGCGCAGGACCGCGACCGTCACGTCCCGGTTCAGCTCCTGTGTCGGGTTGAAGAAGACTCCGCCGCCCGTCCCCTCGCTCGCGCCGTCACGAGCCTCGGGGACGCGCACCGTCACTCCGCCCTCCTCGATGTCCATGCCACGGCTTCGTCGATCCGCGACAAAAGAGCCCCGCTCCGGGAACGATGGCGGATGGAGACCCGTCCTCTCGCTCCCGACGGACGGGATTCGGCGTGAACGTTATCGGGTACGGGGATAAGACCGTGATATGGCACCCGCTGACGGCGTGACCGGCGTCGGGACGGACACGTCGGTCGCGGACGGCGAGACGGACACGTCGGTCGCGGACGGCGAGACGGACACGTCGGTCGCGGACGCCGTCGGTGACGAGGACTCCCCGGATTCCGACGACCCTGACGTGGTCGATCGAACGGTACTTCGCCGACAGGCGGCGTTCGTCGCTCTCACCTTCCTCGGGATGGTGGCCGGGCTCGTGGGAGGGTGGGTCGACGCCTCCGCGACGTTCGTCCGGGGGAGTTACGGGGTCGCATACGTCTTCGGCGGCTGGTACGGGCTCAAGGAGAGTGTCCGCGCGCTCCGGGAGCCGGCCGTCGAGATCGACCTGCTGATGGTCCTCGCGGCGACCGGCGCGCTGTACATCGGCGCGCCCTTCGAGGGAGCACTCCTGTTGTTCCTCTTCTCGCTGTCCGGCGTGTTGGAGGGGTACGCGATCGGCCGGTCGCGGACCGCGATCCGGTCGCTCATGGAGATGCGCCCGGAGTCGGCACGAGTCCTCCGGGACGGCGAGGAGACGACGATTCACATCGACGACGTCGAGATCGGCGACGTCTTCGTCGTTCGGCCGGGCGACCGGCTCCCGCTCGACGGCGTCGTCGTCGACGGGGAGAGCTCCGTGGACCAGTCCTCGCTCACCGGCGAGTCGGTCCCCGTAAGCAAGGAGCCCGGCGACGACGTGTTCGGCGGCACAATAAACGAGACGGGGAGCCTCGAGGTCCGAGTCACGCGCGAGTCCGACGACTCCGCGATCGCCCGGCTCATCCATCTCGTCGAAAAGGCACAGAACAAACGAGCACCGACCCAACAGCTGATCGACCGGTTCGAGCAGCCGTACGTGTTGAGCGTCTTCGCGATGACGGCGGTCGCTATCGTGATCCCATTCGTCGTTCTCGATCACGCCTTCGACCCCACGTTCTACCGAGCGATGACGCTCATGGTTGCCGCGTCGCCGTGTGCGGTCATCATCTCCACGCCGGCCGCCGTCCTGTCGGCCATCGCCGCCGGCGGTCGGCGGGGCGTCCTGTTCAAGGGCGGCGAACACATCGAGACGGCAGGCGACGTCGACGCCGTCGCCTTCGACAAGACCGGGACCCTGACTGAGGGGAGCACGCGGCTGACGGACATCTCCGCGTCCACGTCCGGCCCTACCGACGACGAGCTTCTCGGGATCGCGGCCGCCGTCCAGTCCCGGTCGGAACACCACCTCGCGGAGGCGACCGTTGCGGCCGCCGAGGCGCGCGATCTCTCGATCCCCGACGCGACCGGCTTCGAGGCGGTCGTCGGCAAGGGTGTCCACGCGAACGTCGGGGGAGACACGATACACATCGGGAACCCGCGATACTTCGAGACGGTGACTGCCGGCCGGAAGATCGCGGGACTCGGGGCGGGAACGGATCGAGTTCGCGAGCTGGAAGCGGACGGGAAGACGGGAGTCCTCGTCGTGCGAGAAACTGACGACAACGGCGACACGCCGACCGACCTCATGGTTCTCGGCTGGTTGGCATTCACCGATACGATCCGCGAGAACGCGGCGGCAACGATCCGGAAGCTGCGCGAGGAGGGCGTCGAGACGGTCGTCATGCTCACCGGCGACAACGAGCGCGTGGCTCGCTCCATCGCCGACCAACTGGGCCTTGACGAGGTACACGCGGGGCTGCTCCCCGAGGAGAAGGTCGATCACATCGAGGCGTTACAGGAGCGGCACGAGGCCGTTGCGATGGTCGGTGACGGCGTCAACGACGCGCCCGCGCTTGCGACCGCGGACATCAGCGTGGGGATGGGCGGGGCCGGAACAGACGTGGCACTCGAAACGGCCGACATCGTGCTGATGTCCGACGACATCGGGACGCTCCCGTACGCCTTCTCGCTCAGCCGCGAGACTCGAAAGACGTTGTACGTCAACTTCGCGATCGCGTTCGGGGCAATCCTGATCATGATCGCGGCGATCCTCGCCGCCGGGATCCCCCTCCCGCTCGCGGTGATCGGGCACGAGGGATCGACCGTCCTCGTGAGCCTGATCGGGCTTCGACTGCTCCGGTTCGAGGGCTGAGGCGTCGTCGTCGGCCCTGACCCGTCCGCCATCGAGCGGACACGAGATCGTGTCAGTACTTGAGTAGTGAGTAGGCGATACACGCCAACCCGGCGGCGATCAGCAGCGACTCCATCGTGTACAGCATGAGGAGGTGGCCGGTTGTGAGCCAATCTCCCCCACCGATTCCCGGCGCGTAGAGGGCTTCCGTGACGATACTCGCCGTGATGAGCCCGAATCCGAGGGTGGTGTACCGGAGGTTCTCGCGTTCGAGCCGGCGTTGTGCCCGATAGCTGAGAACGGTGAGCGCGCTCCCCAACACGAACACGAGGAGGTTGCTCACGATGAACATCCAGAGTGCGGTGTTGGGCATGCTCACTCCTCCGTGGGCGACTCCGACGGAAGGTCGGGAAACTCCGAACTCACCGAGCCTCGGTGCCCTTCGCCGAGATCACGGAACAACTCCCCGAACTTGTCGACCGTGTCCTTCCGTATCTCCAGATTGACGGTGAACTCGCCGTCCTCAACGCGCACGTTGATCTCTTGGAGGTCAGTCGCGTACTGTTTCGAGTGACCGCTCTCGGTGTCGACGACCTGCTCCTCGGAGAGCATGTCGTACTCGACGAGCACGCTGATCCGTCGATAGATCGTCGGGAGCGACGCGTCACAGATCTGCTCGAACTCCTTGGCCGACAGCGGCCGCACGCTGGCGGCCGCGAGGATCCGCCTGCTCTCGTCGCTGGCCAGTACCTCGAATATCCCGCCGGGGTCCCATTGGTTGCTCATGATTAGTAGTGGTTATCTCCTGGGATAGTGCCCCAGGGATAGGTAGCGACACTCTCTCGTTCACAAACGTACGCCGAGGAGCTAATAAGAGATGTGGGTACCCACGGTGTCGGACGACTCGATCAGCGGTTCTCGGAACGTAACGATTCGACGCGCCGGGTTTCGTCCTGTAACAGCCATTTAACGGGGGTAGAAGCGTCTGAACTTCGGAGCTTGAAAACCACTGTAACACTAAGGAGGGTACGACCAAAACGGAGGGATAACGCGGAGAGATATCTTATGCCACTTGAAATACGAGAGCGTGAACTCCCCGGTGTCGGCGTCCGGTACGAGCTTGATTTGACACAGGAGGAGAGCGTCGCAACAGTTATTCACAACAGCGGAAGGCGAGGGTTGTATCATCGTGACAATCCATCCGCGGATTACGAGCCGATCGTCGAGCTGTCTGATTCGCAGGCACGGGCCCTTGGACTACTGCTCGTGGGGGCGTACTACCAGCCAGTTCCCGCCCGCACGGGCGAAATGACTCCGACCGACGAGCACACAAAATGGTATCAGGTGAGTCAGAACGCGCCGGCAATCGGACAGACGGTCGGCGAGATTGACGCGGAGACGGGTGGAAGCGCCGTGATACTCGCAGTCGTTCGAAGCGGCGAACGGACCGCTCATCCGCCCGACTCGTACACGCTGTCGGTCGATGACCAGCTCGTCGTCATCGGCGATCAAGACGCACATCAAGAACTGGACGGGCTCTTTAACAGCACGTGACGCACCACCTCTCGACTGGAACCGGGGCGCATTGGGTCGCGTCGACTATGGTCAGGACAGGCATTCGCCGGTCACTGCGATCTATGCGCAACGATCACTGATGAACGAAACACCCACCGAGTGATGGTTGGCGAGACCGTCACGATCGCAACCGATTTTGCGTTGATCGTGTTGACAGCGGTAGCGCTGGGCTACCTGTTCCGGCTGTCAGGCCAACCAACGATCGTCGCGTACATCTTCACGGGGATCGTTCTCGGTCCGGTGTTCCTCGATGTGATCACCGAAGGAGAACTCGTCGAACTCATGGCAGAGCTCGGACTCGGCTTTCTACTATTCCTGCTTGGTCTCAAACTCCGGATCGACGACATTCGAGAGATCCTTCGACCGGTGATCAACATTGCGATTTGGCAGACGGTACTTCAAACGGGACTCGCATTCGTGGTTGCGTACGCGCTCGGGTTCACCCTCGTACAGACGACGATCATTGCGCTCGCAACCGTCTTCGGGGCGACACCGATTATCGTCAAGGTGCTGGCGGACAAGGACGAACTCACGTCGCTTCCGGGAAAGATCGATGTCGGAGTGTTGATTCTTCAGGACATCTATCTCGTCGTCCTCCTAGCGATCCTTAGTGCGGAGTCGTTTGACAGTCCGGCGGCTATCGCGATCAATATCGGTGAGATATTTTTGTTGATGACGGGTATCGGGGTCTTCTCGTATCTCGCCGCACGGCACGTGCTTCCGGAGCTGTTTAGTATCGTCGCGGGCGACCGAGAGGCATTTTTTATTGTTGGAGTGGCGTGGGCGTTCCTGTTCATTTACGGCTCACTAACGCTTGACCTCTCTATCGAGGTCGGTGCGTTTCTCGCAGGGTTGAGCCTCGCACAAGTACAGTATACGACTGAACTCACGGAGCAAATACGGCCGCTGACAGATCTCTTCATCATCGTGTTCTTTTCGAGCATCGGCCTCCGTATTGCCGCAGATGACCTCTTTGCCTTCTGGCAGGAGGCGGTGATTGCCTCGGCCGCACTGATGATCGGTAACTTTCTCATCATGTTCTATCTTATCGACCGCGAGGATTTCACGCCGGAAACCTCCTTCCTTGGAAGCCTCAACATGGTTCAAGTCAGCGAGTTCTCTCTCGTCGTTGGGGCATTAGCAGTTCAACAAGAGTTTGTCGACGAACCGGTGCTGGGCTACCTGAGTCTAATGGCGATCATGACAATGAGTCTCTCAACGTACCTAATTAAGTACAATCACCAGCTGTACGACGCCACGGAGCCGCTATGGAATCGGTTCAAGAGTGCCGAGAAACAGGACGTAGACGTGCGGTCGTACCATCAACACGCGGTAGTGATCGGTGTCGACGATGTCACCGCGCCGGCATTGCCGTTGCTACACGAAGCAGTTGATGATGTGGTCATTGTTGATCGAAACCCAGAGACATCCGAACAGTTCGATGACGCGCCGTACGATGTTATTTATGGTGACTTCAAACACGGAGAGCTCCGGAAGGAAGCCGGGCTCGGACGGGCATCAATAGTCATGTCCTCGTCGGTACAGTCGGATATCAACCGGATTGCGATCCGCGAGTCGGCGGAGGACGCGCTCGTTATCGTCGAGTCTGATGGTATTGACGCCGCTGTCGACCTCTACGAGGCGGGCGCGCACTACGTGACGATCCCGACCGTTCTCGCGGGCATTCGGATCCGTGAGTACCTCACCCGACACATACAGGATCGCCACTCGTTCCAGCGCACCGCTGAGGAGGATATCGAACGACTCCGCTCAACCGCGGACGGGAAACGCCTGAATGCTTCGGCGTCCGATCGGTTCAACACGGACGGTGAGACCGATGTCTGAGCTTGTTGAGCCGCTGGCGATTATCTTCATAACAGCAGCACTGACGCTGTTAATCGCGACTCGCTATCCGGTTCCGACGGTTCCACTGTACATTCTCGTTGGACTCGGGATCGGTGTCGCAGATTTGATTGATCCGAGTACGACGCTCGAACTCGCCCAGTTAGGGATCGCGTTCCTCGTCTTCGCGTTCGGAGTCAGTGCGGAACCGAGCCGATTCCGCTCTGTTGCCCGGGACAGCGAACACGTGGCAGCCGTACAAGTGGTTATTGTCGGTGGGATCGGGTTCGGAGCTGGGACCTTGTTCGGCCTCGATCCGATCCCAGCAGCGTATTTCGCGGTTGCGGCCGCGCTGAGCTCTTCGCTCGTCGGCCGCGAGCTCGCAGAAGGAGAGATCCGAATGGATCTGATCCACGGGCGACTCACCGAATCGATCCACTTCGTACAGGACCTGTTCGCCGTCGCTATCATCCTTGTTCTCGGAACCACGACCTTCACCCTTGACGGAGTCGCCCTTCAGCTCGGATACGGAGTGTTACTGCTTGTCGGCGCGATCCTCATCCGAGTGTACCTCTTCGGGATCTTCATCCGGCTTTCCGGCGACTCTGACGAGCTGGTCATGCTCACTGGGATTGGACTCCTCATCGGGTTTCTCGCGCTCGCCGAACTGCTTGGGGTATCTATTGTCATTGGTGCCTTTGCCGCCGGAATCTCAATCACTCAAGAGTTCGAACACAACCTTGCGCTGCTGTCCGCGCTTGAGTCCATCGAGAACTTTTTTGCCGCCATCTTTTTTGTAACACTCGGTAGCCTCGTTGTCGCACCAACGGGAACTGTCCTCGCGATGGCAGGAACACTCATCGCCGGGATCGTCTTGATCAAACCCCTCGTCACCGTCTGGGCACTGATATATCAAGGATACGATCCACGGACAGCTGCCCTTACCAGCTTCAGTCTGGATCAGGTCAGCGAGTTTGCGCTAATACTCGCGATCACTGGCCTCCTGACAGGAGCGATTCCACAGTCGTTGTTCGACGCCATTATTCTCGCGGCGGCAGCGACGATGGTAACATCATCGCTCACGTACGCGTACGAGGATCGGTTCTATCGAATGCTTGATCGGATCGGGACCTTCGGATCGGCACAGGGGCGCACACGTGCTCGAAGTTCAGTCCCAGATACGCCGCTGGAAAACCACGTCATCGTTGTCGGCTACGGAAAGATTGGTAGTAGTGTCGTGTCCGTTTGTCGTGACCTCGACAAGCCCGTCATTGTCGTTGAAAGCGACCCGGATCGATTCGAACTCGCCCGAGAGTTCCACGATGCGTGTGTGTTCGGCGATGCGATGAACGACACTGTCAAGTCACTTGTCGCGCCCGAGCGTGCCGATCTCATCGTGTCGACGGTTCCAGACCGACCACTCTCGGATCGAATCCTCTCGTGGGAGACCGACGCAGATGTGATTCTCCGTACTGACGACACGGAAACAGCCATCGAACTAATCAATGCTGGTGCGACGTACGTCAACGTCACAGATTTCCTTGCGAGTGAACAGTTCGGTCGGACGCTGACCAAATTCCTTGATGCCGATGCGTCACCTGAAGCGCTGCGACGGGAAAACTACAGATCGCTCAGGGAGCGAGTCTCCGACTCGGCAATCGTCGGACAGATCGGTCCAGAAGAGTTAGTCCCAGACACGAAGTGACGACCCTAGTTCCGGCGTGAAAGCTCACTCCGTCGACACGGCCCGAAGTATCGGTCTTGCGGACGAGACGGGCTCGCACGTGTATCCCATCTCATCAAGTAGCTCCTCGATCGTACCTCCCTCCGCGTGGACCTCACAGTAGATCACTCGCGGTCGGTGTTCGCGAATTGTCGTTTCCAGACCACGTAACACGGCTGCGTCTGCCCCTTCAGCATCGATCTTCAGAATATCTGGCGGTGGGATCTCGCCGGTGGCAACTAGCGTATCGCCCGCAGCCGTACTGACCTGTATCGTGTCCGCCGATTGCCCTCCGTACACTCCAGAGACGTGTGCGGCCGGGTCCGGGTCTCCGGTAAACTCAGCGGTTCCGTCCGTATCAAACAGCGCGGTTCGATGGAGGGCAACCTCGTGACCGGTCGCTTGTATTACTTCTTCAAATCGGTCAGCAACCGCCGGGTGGGGCTCAAACGCAACTACCTCGACACCCGGATCGACGCTCGCAGCGACGACGCTGTGCCATCCAAGATGCGCGCCAACATCATAGAAGACATCACCCGATTCTAGCGACTCAACGAGCTCCTCAAACAGCTGAAGTTCGGGGTGCATCCACCGAAAGCGCTGGTACTGCCAGTACTCTTCGATCGGAAACTCAACCGGCACCCCACTGATACGGTGGATCACCGTCCGCTTTCGCGACAGCGTATGTAACACTCGTGGAACGGAGAGACCCCAGTAGATCGATTTTAAACGGCCGTGAACGCCCAGAGATCGCGCTGCTCGCTTCAGCGTCGCGACGTTCGGGCGGCTGTCGGCCGAGAGCATCGGTTAGTATCTGAGCCTCTCGTGCCAAGGTAATATAATCTCGGTGGTACAGACGGTTCGGACGACTCCGTCACTCGGCGACGACCCGTCCGGAGATCGCAACCGCACCGACCGCGAGAGCGATGCCGGCGATCACGTCCGTCGCCCAGTGGATCCCAAGTGCCATCGTCGAGACGACAACTGACGACGCGAGCACGGTCGCAACCACGAACCACCGTTCGAATTCGGGTCGAGTTGTAGCGGCGATTAGAAAAACGGTGACCGAGAGCGCGGCGTGTAGCGACGGAAACACGTTCGTGTTCGTGTTTATATGTACGGTGATATACGTGATGTCGGGGACGTACTCCAGTAGCGGGGCATCCGCGCTTGTGCCCCCGCCCGCTCGGTTCACGTTTCGCGGCCCGTACGCGACCACAGCGGCGTAACAGACGACTGCGACCGCGTAGTTGATCGCATACGCGGCAGCGAGCCGTTTCATCGGTCTGGCCTGCTCGGCGAAGAGATACACGAGGACGGGCGCGACCAGCAACACCGCGTAGCCGACCACGTAGACAGCAGCGAGGTACATCGTCGCCGGCGTCGGAAGCAACGAGTAACCGACCCCACCCTACTTCGCTCACCCTGACGGGTTCGCTCGTGGAGGGTGGGGCTTTGATGTGGGACTCGCCGTCAGTTGTCGCAGGGGAGGAAGGTCGTTCCTCGCCCGTACTGAGCGACCTTCGGGGTCGGCGTCCCCACCATTTGGGGGCCGGGCTACTGCGGCCCGTGATACCGCCGACGTGCGCGACGGTATCACTACATGATGGTACGTTGTCGCCCGAAAAAAGTGTATCGGGTGGCAAGTCAGACAGTAGCAATCAAGTTACTTGTTTCCGGCCATGTCGGCTTCCTCCCCGGCCTACTCGCTTCGCGCTTCCGACCGGTCGGAAGCTCTTGCTCGTTGAGGCCGGGGGCTCCGCCTCGAAAGATGCTGAAACAAGACGACGAGGTCCCCCTCGATGGCGTAAAGCGTCGCCGTGGCCTCGTAGCCGTACGCGTGTGAGAACCGTTCGATCCGTCCCTGAAGCCCTTTATTCACCGCTAACACGAACGCGAGTGCGGCGATATACGGGCCAGCCGCGCGTACTCTCCGGGTAAACCATTCCGGACGGTCACGAGCCATACGAAGTCGTTTCGGACCGACACACACCCAGCCGACTACAGCGATACCGACAACCGTGGCCGCGAGCAGGACGGCAGCAAGCACGAGGACACCTGACGGAATCACGACCGGTACGTGGGGTGACCGAACAATGAGCGTGCCGGTCGACCGCGGAGTCAAGACGTGATTTCAAAGAGAGTCAATAATGTGTTCAGTCAGTCGTTACCGAGTATCTGGCGCATGAAAGGTGGGTTGTGTTCAGTTACTGAACATAGCGGTGAATCAGTCCGGATGTGCGTTGTCGTCTGACCTCCGCAGATCAAGAGATACGATAGAAAGTTCAATAGACAATTCCGAATTAGCCTATTCCAAAATAGGCTATTCGGAAGTATTATTCCCTGCCACGGTGGAGTGGGCGTATGGACCACTTCGTGAATCGGGACGACGAACTCTCACGACTACGCGGCTGCTACGAGTCCGATGAAGCAGAGATGGTCGTGGTTTTCGGTCGGCGACGCCTCGGGAAGACACAGCTCGTCCAGCACTCGCTCTCCGACCGTGACGACGTAGTCGTCTATCAGGCCACAGAGACCACCTCCCAGATACAGCTTGACGAGTTCGTCGATGTTGCCTCCGAGAACTTTCCCGGCATCACGCAGATCAAACAGAACTGGGAAGCGCTACTCGGATATCTGGGTGAGCAGGACGGAATCGTAGTCCTTGACGAATTCCCATACCTCATCGACGCCGACGAGAGCCTCCCGTCGGTCATTCAGCGACTGTGGGACCAGCGGCTCCAGAACACCTCTGGAACGCTGGTTCTGGTCGGGTCGTCGATTAGTATGATGGAAGAAGCGACGCTTCTCGGGAACAGTCCCTTGTACGGGCGGTTCACGGAGCGACTTGACCTCCGGCCCCTCAGTTTCGCTGCTACACAGGAGTTCGTTCCGAACGAGTATTCGCCCGAAGAGCGGATTTTCACGTGGGGAATCTTCGGTGGCGTCCCGTACTATCTCGATGGCGTCGATCTCGGACGAGACCTCGGAACGGTTCTCACCGATGAAGTCCTCTCGCAGAAGGGATATCTCCATAACGAACCGGAGTACGTGCTCCGGACCGAACTCACGGATCCGAACCGATACTTTGCGATACTCACCGCCATCGCCGCCGGAAAGACGACGTCGAACGAGATCGCTCAAGCGATAGGAATCGATGGGAAGCAGATTTCCACGTACACACAGAAGTTAGAGCGGTTACGGCTCATCGAGCGAGAGGTCCCGATCACCGAGGAGAAAGCGAAATCACGTCGTGGCCGCTATCGAATCCTCGATCCCCTGTTCCGGTTCTGGTTCCGATTCGTCTACGGCAAGGAAGATCGATACGAGCGACTCGGAGCGAATGCCTACGACGCGGTCATTGAGCCGGAACTTCCGGACTTCGTGAGTCACGAATTCGAGCGGCTTTGCCAAGACGCACTCCCCGGCCTCTATCCCGCAGAGACGTTTCTCGATATCGGTCGCTGGTGGTACAAGGAACACGAGGTTGACGTCGTCGGATTCACTATGGACGGGACGATGGTCGTGGGGGAATGCAAGTTCACGAACGCACCGCTTGACTACGGAGCTCTCGCCTCGCTCGAAGACCACGCTGCCGAGATTCGATGGACGCCAGACGCTGATGAGAGAAACATCAAGTACGCCTTATTCACCCGGAATGGTACGACACAGTCCGTTCAAGAAGCTGTGTCCGAGCG
>OBKM01000276.1_pt1 | contig 25626 bp, 23 predicted proteins | sample 1519691 | NCBI WGS metagenome assembly OBKM01 (sample SAMEA37050418, study PRJEB22526) | metagenome | biome: saline pan; feature: lake; material: water | place: Egypt | collected 2015 | depth 0.5 m | reverse complement strand
GCTTGTCTCCTGTTGACGGCCTGTCTGTTAGATTAGGGCCTACAGACATTACAGGTCGTCACTACCGGCTCACGCCGGTTTTAAATACTCAGAACGCGACAGCATAGAAACAACAAAATTTAATATGCAAAATATATTTATCATGGTTGATGACGGAAGAAAACATCTCTCGTCGTAACGCACTCAAAGCAGCAGGGGCGGCAGGCGTAGCCGGGATGGCCGGTGTTGCAGGTTGTTCAGACCTATTTAGCAGTCCAGATGTCACAATCGCGAGCACCTCCTCAGGAAGCTCATCATATGAGACGGGGCAGGCGCTTAATTACGCGGCCAGTGAGCACGATGCTGATGTTGATATATCGATCCAGACTTCTGAGGGCTGGACTGCTAACCTCTATGCATACGAGGCGGGTGACTTTAATACAATCAGTGTTGACAATAACTCACTTTCAAAAGCGCTCAATGAGGAAGCTGATTTTGAAGACGACCCTGTTGATGAATTCCCAATGCAGGGATTCATCTTCACATCCTTAGAAATGTTCATTGTTAAGCGAGAGGGCGCCGATCTTGAAACCGTTCAGGATCTGCGAGATGGTGATTACGATATTTATCCAATTGAGCCAGGATTCGGGACACGGCTAATGACTGAAGAAGTTCTCCAAGAAGCTGGTATTTATGATTTCGATGAGGAAGAAGGTATCGGGAATGATAACGAAATCAATGACGCGGATACAACCGATATTGCCGAAATTATTGAGGAACAAGGGATTGATGCTATTGTTCTCTATGGACAGAATGGTGTTTCTCTGGCAAGTTGGTGTGATGAGGTCGTAACACAGAATGATCTCGAAATGGTCGAAACTGATGAAGAGTTTGCACAAACGATCGAAGAACTTGATGGGGCGAGCCTATTGGAAGCCAGTGACCCAGTAGAGCGATATGATATTGAAGAAGGAATTGACGAAGGCATGGAAGTTGCACAATGGAGCCTTGATGGTCAATGGGCATTTGGTAGTGATGTAGATCCAGAACACGCATACGAAATTGCTGAAATATGCATGGACCACTACGAAACAATGCGAGAATCTGACGACTCAGTGTTTGCGTATGGCGATGATCCAGAAATCTTTACAAACGCGATTCTTGAGGATCACCCAGTACACCCAGGCATTGTTGATTTCCTTAAAGACGAAGATCTCTGGAATGACGACTGGGAAGAAGGAGAGATTGACGAATAACTAACCTGCCGAGTAGTTCGGCATCTTACCCTATTGTACCCATGACGATCGGACCGAATATCAAAGACAGTGAATTGCTTAATCAACCAGTTAGTAGATCCATCAAAGAGCGTGTCACTAAGTCAGCGATTACTGATCGAATATCGCTATGGTATCTACTGACGTTTCTTACTCTTCCCTACTGGGGATATATGCTCTATATGATTTATCAGGGAGCTGCCCGACACGGATTCGTTGGGCTGTTCGTCGGTGGTATTCTCTCACTGTATGCTTTGTATGAGATGACGGAGTTGGTTGACGGAGGAAGAGATTCGATTCAGGCAGACGTCCGCAGACTATTTTCAAGAGAGAATATTGTAGAAACATCATTACTCCTTGGCAGCGCTATCATCTCGATCATAACCTCCCTTTATATCCACATTAACGTCATGGACCTCCTTGATCGAGGCTATGCGACGACAAATGAGTATATCATGGCCGGTCTATTCACATTTGCAATCATCTACTTAACGTGGCGATCTTTTGGGGCCACGTTCCTCGCAATCGTCGTCGTAGGTATCCTCTACGGAATGTTTGGATACGTCGCTCCAGGCGTTCTGAGTCATGGCGGGATGTCCATTGAACGGACACTGCGAACACTGGTTATTGGCGTTAACGGATTCTTTGGATCACTTTCACAGATGACAGCCGCATGGATTGCTCCATTCCTGCTTTACGGAGGATTACTGAAAGCATATGGCGCATTTGATCTGATTCTCCGTGGTGCGGCATACGTTGGTAAACTGTTTTCCTCTGGAGTTGCCCAAGCCGCTGTTGTTGCAAGTGCCGTCATCGGATCGGTCAACGGAAGTCAAACAGCAAATGCAGGAATGACCGGTTCGTTTACAATTCCGATGATGAAAGACAGTGGGGTGAGATCAAAGACATCTGGTGGAATTGAGGCTGTTGCATCAACATCTGGTCAAGTACTTCCCCCCGTGATGGGTGCTGGCGCATTCGTGATGGCAACTCTACTTGGAATTGCCTATGTAGATGTGCTGGTTGCCGGGCTGATCCCGGCGGTAATCCTTATGATTACAATCATTGTGGCTGTCCACTATGTGGCTGCTCCGCAGCTCACTGAGGCTGACAGCGTTGCAGATAATATCGATACAGACCTGTCTCGTCGCGATGCTGGACTTGAGATTATCAAGTTCGGCATTCCGTTAGGTGTTCTCATTTATCTCCTTGGTGTTGCTCAGTGGAGTGTGCAAGGGTCTGCATTGTACACTGTTATTGCTATGGTCGTCATGGGTATTTTGCTCCCAACCGGACAAGCGACTGTTGAAACACGCAACTACCGAGCAACGTTCTGGATGGGTGTGAAAACCATCAAGCAAACTATTGTTGGCTTCCGCGAAGGAGCAATTATCCTTGCCCCAATCGGAATTATTTTGATTGCTATCAGTGGCGTTGTCGACATTTTAGAAGCAACCGGCGTTCCTGGAGTTATTTCGCTTGCTATCATGGATCTATCTGGAGGATCACTGCTGTTAGCTGGCGTCTTGGCAATGATCACATGTATCTTGCTCGGGCTCGGTATGCCGACAACAGGTGCATACACAATTGTGGCACTGCTCGTTGCTCCAACTCTCATCGAGCAGTTCCATATGCCTGAACTTGCAAGTCACTTTTTCGTATTCTATGCTGCAATTCTTGCAGGCCTCACACCACCGATTGCAACATGTGTAGCGGTAACAACGGGAATTGCTAGATCGGGCTTCTGGGAAACTGCGTTAGAAGCAATCAAGATATCAGCACCACTGTTTATACTGCCATTCTCTTTCCTGTATCATCCAGAGATCGTCAATCATCAGGGTGAGATAACCACAAATCTCCTCCTAACGTCTGGATTGATTATGCTTGGTGCGCTGATTATGATCCACGGGATTAACTATCGGTTCAAGCATGCTCGTGTTCAAACTGCAGTCATTCGTGCTGTATTCATTGGTCTTGGCCTAGTCATCATGATTTATCCTGGCATGATGATTCAAGCGGCTGCACTTGGTGTCGGTATTTTGTTATACATGCTTCTCGCTAATGTTGATGATACTCGTCCACTGGAACAGTGGCGATCCCGGTTGCCTGGGGCATGAACTGCCTTAGGGCTTGATTCCAAGGCCATCGGCCTGCTCTGCCTGTAGGATATTCGTTTATCTTTTGTAGGCTATATTCCCGTCCTCAAGGAGCAACACAGTGAGTAAAGCGAAGGAGCAGCGCACTAGGGTGAGGATACAGCCGTTGCTCAGCCTACTTTGAAGCAGTTACGCTATGCGATATTGAATCATCAACTGTGATGGATTCTACTCATGCGGCTGGCTTAGAACGGGATGGTAACCGTTAGGCAGACTCCATTCGTTCTGTCACCCCCAAGTAGGTCAGGACATGGCTGAATCACCGCCTGTGGAGACTGTGCTCCCTGTGGGAACCACGGTGGTTCCTGCAAACCGCGTCGTGGAAGCAGGAAGCCCCTGACTCAAGGCCCCGACAACGACGGGGAGTAGGCAGGGCTATTTCACTTCGGTATCCAAACCTGGGCCTTCTTAGTCTCTGGATTAATAACTTGGTGAGTGTGCTAATCCCTCGTCCCAACAGAGCGACCGGTAGAAGTGAGTAGGACGAGGTAACTCACATCTCACTTTTCCCTAAACGATTAACGACTAATACAGGACTGACACACTCTGAGGCTACTTGTTCGGGCTTTTTGTCACCAAAAAGTGATGATCTAAGTGTCGGAGATTGCTCACCCATTACAACTGCGCCATGACCTCCAGCTGCTTCTGCGAGTGTGCTAAAAGCCACTGGCTCTCCCGGTTGCCGCTGTGTATCCTCCCCCCCAGACTCAGTCTGTACATCTATTCCCGCTTCTTGGAGCCGCTTAGTTGCAGACGCAATTTGTTCCGAATCCAACCCGGAGTCCCGTGCAGTAAATAGGGTTACGCCGATATCGCGATCTACGACGAGTGACTCTACAAACGATAGAATATTTCCAATATCAACTTTATCGGACAGCGAAACAAGTAACCGGTCAATCTGTCCTGCCATCCCCGGGATCACGAACGCTTGTGCACCAATCTCATCTGTAATTCGCTCTATTGTCTGTTTTTGACTGTGCGTAAATACGAGACGGTGGTCTGCCTTACAGCCCGCAGATTCAAACTCTGCCTTAAGATCCTCTAACGCTTCGGTTGCGCGGTCTTCATATTGCAAACGTGCTTGATCTGGTGAGGTCTGCTCTGGAAGCACATGATACCCAAGAATTGTCACATTTGATGTACTTAATAAGTCTATAAGCCCGGGTGAAATGGTCTGGTTTTCAAGAATTCGTATTGGTATGAGTATATGTGTCATTATAGCACCCCCTTTAGCTTTACATCCCGAGCATAATATAAATACCAGCCTACTGTCACAGCAATTACACCAATGCCTACAGCAATTGAAAGCCTATCCATGAATAGTATTAGTCCGAAACTTGCTATTGCACCCAGAACTGGAATAACTGGTCCTCCCGGAACGCGGAAATCCGGGTCGTACCATTCCGGCTCATCACGTCTGATGGCAAGCAATGCCACACAGATTAGCCCATACATAATCAAATGAAGAAACGAAGCAACTTCTGCAAGCAATTGCACCTGTCTGGTCGCCGCTAAGACAATGATCGGGCCCCCAGCCATGCCCAATGCGATATGCGGTGTACCGTATTGTAGATTAATCTGGCTTGCTCGCTGTGGTAATAATGCGTCCTTTGAGACACCGTAAATCGCTCGAGACGTACTTAGTATCGATGCATTTGCTGATGACATTGTTGCCAGTAAGCCTCCAATAATGATTACTAGTGCGCCTGGTGTTCCCAACAATTCCCGTCCAATCTCTACCATCGCTGTCTCACCTGCTGCTTCTAGTGCTGTTTGATCAAACACATCTGTCGCGACGAAGATCGTTACTACGTATAGAGCTGTAACAATTAGAACCGAACCAATCATTGCCAATGGCAGGTTCCGACCTGGATCTTTCATCTCTCCAGCAACGGTCGCAACCTGCGCAAACCCTAGATACGATGTAAACACAAGTGCGGCAACTGAGAGAATTGGAACGACTTCCCAGACATTCTCAGCTTCAGAAGGAGGTGTGTCAGCGTCTACGATTCCGAACGCTTCTAGCATCCCGAATGCCAGAAACACAACCAGCATCGAAAGCAAGAGAGCAACAATTCCGTTCTGAAGCTTGGCGGCGTTCTCTGTTCCAGTAACGTTTAGTATGGTGAATCCAATTCCAAAAACCACCGCAAGCACGGATACAAGAACGCCTGAGCTTATACTAATTGAAATTCCAACCTCGGCGAGTGCATCTAAAGCGTAATATCCCAGCCCAACAAGGTAAAAAGCGGTCGCAAATACCAACCCAAGCCATAGTGATAATCCAACAATTGTCCCAGCTAGTGTACCAAGCCCCCGAGATATAAAATAATACCCTCCACCGCTTTTCGGCATCGCTGTTGCCAGTTCGGATGTTGGAAGTGCTACTAGCAATGCAACAACGCCTCCAACTGCAAATGAGGCTGTTGCCGCTGTGCCAACTTCTGACCCAGCAAGCCCAGGAAATACAAAGATTCCCGCTCCGATCATCGTTCCAATACCAATTGCGAGCCCACCTGCTAATCCGAGTGTTCGTTCAAGCTCAGAATGTTCTGTGATCGTCGCTTCATCGGTTTCTACAACTGATTCTTCACTGTGTGGCGGAGAATGTACTCCAGTATCACCCTGTCTTTCACCCATACAAGTGAATAATACCCTGGGCGACAGTTATATATGATGGCTAATTATAGCTTATTGATATTTACTTTTCCTAAACGGAAGTAACGTTAACCAATCACCTGTCAGTGTTTAGTACAAATGATAACAATCCAAACCTCCGCTCGGTATGAAATTTTTACTGACACAGGTTTGAGACAGACATCAATTCACGTATTTGTAGAAGCAATCGCGCTGGATCAGTATCAGGATAGAACCATCTTCCACGTAATACCTAATTTTAAGAATATATGTGACAGTAATTCTCTAACATTACTGTTTATGATACCAATAACCATTACACGTCAAATATATTTTAGCATTGATCCAATCGAAATTAAGCATTAATTACGATTATAAATAGAAAAAATTAATTATAATAACAGATAGGGAATAAATGGAAAATGGGCAATCTTAGCTCTAGTCTATCTCGAGTATCAGGAGAATCGCTATTGTCTGGGAAAGTCTCTGTCTTTCCCGACACAGCACTACGACAACTGTTGGATGCCTTCTTGCGACGAGGGTTGGTTGAACCATGACACAGGGGAGCGAACAAAGCCAAATTGAACCGGACAGTGAGACGGACTATCTTGACTCCCCGGTTCACATGTTCCGACCATCAACCTCGTTTATGCGAGATCACCTCAAAACGATATGGGGACTTTTTGCGATTTGGCTTGTTGTTACATTTGGCCCTGTTACAGCCACCTGGGTCGCTACAGATACGATGACAAATATCTATGTGCTTGAATTTCAACTACACTACTTCCTAACTGCAATTGGATCTCCTGTCGGGGCTCTTGTTTTATGCGGAGTGTACGCTTGGCGACGCGACCAACTGGATGCGAAATACAATGTTGCACACTCATCTGAAACCGAAGACACAACCACACAGTCAGCCGTAACTGATGGAGGTGATCAGCTATGATTGATCCAATTTTACTTGACGCTGTTTCTGGATTCTTTGACGGTGGGTTCAAACTCATCCCGGCACTAACCCTTGCGGCGATGTTGGTTGTATTTCTGGGTGTTGGTTACTTTTTCCGTGTTGCTGCTGTCGATGATATGTGGGTTGCTGGCCGGTCCATTGGATCAATTGAGAATGGCATGGCCATTGCCGCTAACTGGATGAGCGTTGCAGCGTATCTTGGTGTTGCGTCAACGGTTGCACTACTGGGGTACTTCGGCCTTGCATATGTTGTTGGGTGGACTACTGGATATTTCATCCTATTAATCTTCCTTGCAGCCCAGTTCCGTCGATTCGGAAAGTACACTGCTCCGGACTTTGTCGGTGACCGTTACTATTCTGATCTTGGTCGAGCAATCGCTGCTACAACAACACTTCTAATTGCTTTTGTTTACATTATCGCACAGGGCAATGGCCTCGGCCTGATGGCTCAGTATATCTTCGGTGTCCCATATGAGTATGGTGTTATTTTGCTCATGTCGATTACAATTGGATACGTCGCTCTATCTGGGATGCTTGGGGCAACAAAAAACATGGCACTGCAGTATGTTATCCTAATCTCAGCATTTTTACTCGGGCTTTACGCCACTGGCTGGACTCAAGGGTGGTCTACTTTAATCCCATTCATTGAGTACGGTGAGCAAGCAACCGCGATGGCTGAGATTGAACGCCAGTATACTGAGCCCTTTACTGATGCCAGCTACTATCATTGGATTGCTCTTTGTGTGAGTTTAATTGCTGGAACATGTGGCCTTCCGCACGTCCTTGTTCGGTTCTATACTGCAGACAACGAGCGAAATGCTCGCTGGGCAACGGTTTGGGGACTATTCTTTACACTTCTGTTGTTCTTAGGTACAACGGTGTACGCCGCATTTGGATCCCGTTTATACCAAGAACAGGTTGGAGATTACACTGATATGACTGATACTGCCTCTGAAATTCTTGTTGTTTTCACAACGTACTTAGCTGGCTTACCCGAGTGGTTGGTTGGTATTGTCGCCGCTGGTGCTATTGCTGCTGGTCTCGCGACAACTGCTGGCCTATTTATTTCTGCCTCTTCGGCAGCTGCTCACGATATCTATACAAATCTGTATAAACCAAACGCGACGCAGCGAGAGCAGATGATTGTTGGTCGATCAACAATCCTCATTCTCGGTGCTATCGTTACGGTCTTGGCGCTTAACCCACCGGCGCTGATTGCTGAAGTCGTTGGTATGTCGTTCGCCCTTGCAGGTACCGTTTTGTTCCCTGTCTTTTTCCTTGGTCTTTGGTGGGAGAATGCGACTCGAGAAGGGGCCATTGCTGGAATGATTGTTGGCCTTATTATCGGCTTTGGATCGATTCTTAATGAAGTCCTTCCACAGTACGTTGGAGCTATTTCAGGAGAAGCAATTTTCCCAACATTTGCTACCGTTGTTCCAGCGACTTCTTCGTCTCTTGTCGGTGTTCCGGCGGTAATGCTCACCATTATTATTGTCTCTTTGTTCACAGAGGAGCCACCGCAGGATGTCAAGCGACTTGTCCGCCAATGTCACAGTCCTCGTCCAATGGATGATATGCAATCAGCTGAGGAAGCAGTCGCAGACGGTGGAAATCCGCAGGACGACTAACCACCCAAAGCCATAATCTCCATTTATTTATAGGACTGGGTTTGGTTAATTGATCCGTATTCATTTTGTATGGATGCCTATATCCTCTGTTACAGCAGGCATAATACTAAAATTCGACCATGCCATATGATGTCATTGGGAGAAGAACTGTGACCACTGTCACCAAACCGAACGATCAAAATAAGAATGTTTCCGTCGATGATCTTGAGGACCGCCACCGCCGACATCAAATTCTGTCGGACGGCACTTCGGTCGTCGCTACGCTATCTGCTACTGGGATTAACGATGATAATACAATCCATACCGTACTCACCATTGATGGGGAACCGTTTATAATAACCTTCGAACCTACACCAGAGGATGCAGCTGCTCTTGTTGCCCTCCACGAACAACGAGACATCCCCTTTGATGGCGATTTGTCTAACCTCGTAGGTGAAACGTTTAAAATTCGCTTTGAAGACTATCCAGATCGCGTCACGTTTGTCGATATTGACTATACGCTCTCAGTATCCGCCAATGACAATTTAGACCAGAGCTCCGTGGCTTCGCTTCAATCTACCTTATCTGAATCACATCGGCAAGCGATCTACCGAGCTGGCTATCATGATGACGCTAAGCATCAGCCACTCGAAGCCACCGTTGATGGCATCGACGTGCTCAAAAATGGCAATACCCTCCAAGTACGAATTAAAATTCACGGGACATCGCTATACTGGCACGTGCCTATCCCAGATAATCTGGGCAGTTCTGGTAATACGACATATCACCAACTCGTCGAACAACTTGGCAAAGGATCTCCTTCTGAAATTCCGGGTGGGCGGCTTTTTCTTCTCCAAACTGATACGATTGGGCCAAATATTTCGCGACGTGGAGCACTTGCCGTTGTTGAGGATAGTATCTCCAGATGGCAAATATTCACCTCAGCATATGATGCTCGGGCGGCTGCGACCCGCACCGCCCCTTCCGATCCAACCCAATTCAGGACGACAGATGCCCAGCGTGGTTGGCTTATTGCGAAGGCATCCATATATGCACTACTTTTCATTTCACTGATTAGCGTGATTACAGAGAGCATCCTTCCAACGTTCAGTGCTGCAGCCATCTCAGTAATGCTAATTTTTTTTGCTGGTGTTGGACTATTTACTGGCGTTATACTAGTGTTACTAAATGACTAAAACTACAGGGGATGTGGCGCGAATGGACCGAGGTTCGTGAAAACCACAGCACGACATGAAGCTTCATACCGTGGTTTATAATTGCGTAGTTTGGCGGAAAGGTAACCATGCCGAGATCACAAATGTATTTTCAAATGGGTAAAAATTGAATGAATGAATACTGAAGCAAATATTGCTGGTCAAATTTGATTTAATATATCTACTTTTTGGATAGTGTGAACTACCGTGCATGTGAGTATTAGACACAAAAGTGACTTTCTATCTCAGTGGATTGGCCTGACAGTTGGGACAGGTGCACTCGTTCTCGCCCCTATCGGTTTGCTTGTGCTCGGAGCCAGAGAAGCAGCTGCACAAAGTGATTTTTCATATATCCTTGCTGGACTTATCGTAATGGTTGGAAGTATACTCATCAGCGTTAATTATGAATTCTCGTCTCGAGCAATCTCACCTGACTGGTCACTTGGACTAGAAAAATCTCTGTACACTGGTATGATTAGCATCGTTATCGGAGCTGTCATGACGTACGGTTTATCACGACATGTTGGCTTTTCGGTAATTGTTGCTGCAAGCATTGTTGGCATTCTTGGTGGTATTGTCGCTGGTAAGTACAGTTCGCTTGTTTATTGCGGTGCGTTTGTCGGTATGACGTCTCCTTCCATCTTCGGTAGTTATCTTCATGTCGTCGGTGCTGCAATACTAGCAAGCTTTGTTTGGTACCTTTCCCGTCCGATGTTTCGGGGAATGGGAGGAAAGCTTGGTACTGTCGCATTCGTTGGGGTAATAATTTTAGTATTGTCTGGTGGATATTCCGTTGAGCAACATCACACTACAGGACTGGAGACACTCTATCTTGCAATTATCTATTCAGTCGTGGGCGCATTAGGAACCTACTTACTACATACCAGCGGTAAGACAGATAATGTGATTGCATCAGCAACTGTCGGACTTATTGGTGGCGCTGTGCTCCCTTTCATCCACGCTTCTGGCGAACTTCTCGCAGCAAGTGTATTTGCTGCTTCATTCGCTGGCATGAGTACCCCAGAGCGAATCCCAAGCTCCTCGTGGATGGCAAGTGTAGGTATTTTATCTGCTGTTGGTGTTGTTTATACAACAGCAACTAAAGACGGCTGTGGTGGATTGCTCGGAGCGATTGCTTTCGGAAGTTCGCTTATCATTTACGGCATTGTGCAGTTGCTGAGAAAATAAACTGTTCTGACATCAAGCGACAACTGTTTGATCCAAGTCTCGTGGCATCCGCCTCGAAACTCCGTGAGGTACCTCGGAGAAAAGTCCTAAGGCACATAGTTTACCTTCTCTGTAGACTTTGCGTGGTAGCGTATCATTGACATAACCCTTTTTTCCTTTCCAATTATGGTTTTATAATATGGATTCATTTAAGGGGGAAATATCAATATCGGACATCGAGTACGAGCCAATTAGTGTTAAAGACCTCCTCGTTCAGATGAAAAATACCGCCGAGTTAATGATTGATCTTTCTTATACTTCCGTCTTATACCAGAATGAGGAATTAGCAAATGAAGTACTTCGACTTGAGGAGCGAATGGATATTCTGGAGCTCAGAGCCCAGATGAGTCTTTTAATGGCTGCGCGAAATCCAACTGACGCAGAACAGCTTGCTCCCGTTCTTGGGATCGTTGCTGCAACAGACCAAATCAGCGATGCTGCCGGTGATATTGCTAAAGTTGTTCTTGAAGATGTAAGGCTTCCAGAAGCAATGCGTAGCTCTCTTCCAGAGGCACTAGAATTACTTGTAAAAGGTGTTGTTACATCTGATTCAACATATGCTAATCAAGCTCTTGACAGTATCGACCTAGAATCACAGACAGGTGTTCGAGTAATTGCTATTCGACGCGAAAATGAGTGGATTCTAAACCCAGGTCCACAGACCAGAATCGGCGTTGACGATGTTGTATTTCTTCGTGGCCCCAGGCCGACAATCGATGAAGTATATGAGAAACTAACTGGGGAAGCCTATACATCTCCTGTCTCTGAGCAACCACAAATTGATGACCTTGAGCGAGCGGTTGACACGATCGTCCATATGAAAAATCTTTCTGAGTTATCGGTAGACCTTGCTTATAGCAGCGTCTTATTTGATGATAAGGACCTCGCACAGGAAGTTCGGAATCTTGAGGTCGAAGTTGATGCACTTGAATCGCGGCTGGAGGCGTGGGTGCTTCAGGCGGCTAGTGATGCTAATGATCCCGTTTCTCTTCGCGGGTTGATCCATCTTAGCACAAGCACTGAGGTTATCAGCGATGCAGCGATTGACATTAGTGAAGGTGTTTTACGGGACATCACGACTCATCCAGTCGTACGATTAGCCGTACAGGAGAGTGATGAAGTAATTACTCGTATCCAAGTCGACGCAGGAAGCGAGTTGGATGGCACCCGTATCTTTGATGGCGTTCCTGATAAAGACATCTCAATGTCAGTTATTGCAATTCGACGAGATGATGACTGGATCCTTGCTCCTGAAACGGAACTTACGATTCAAGCAAATGATATTCTTATTGCCAAGGGCACACAGCGTGCTGCTGAGGTATTCCGCAATTATTCATAGTGAAGTACTCGGGGTCAAGCTTGAGGCACCCTGCCTGGTTTCTCTGTAGAATTCACGCCTGTAGAGACTGTGCTCCCTGCGTGGATAGCTGCCGGCAGCCGACCAGCTGTAAAAACAGTGCGTCACGAAACCAGAAAACCACCCCAAAGAGCATATCAACGCAAACAGGGGAGAAAGTTCATATAAACCCAACAACATACCCAGCAACGAAGATAAAGATCACCATCCCAAACACATCTACGATATTTGTCACAATCGGGATCGTAGTATCATCTGGATCAATACCGAGCTTAAATGATACGTATGTCGCTGAGATACTAAATATTACGGCGATAACTGCAACCGCATATCCACTTACAAGTGCAATAATTAGTAATTCTACAAGCGTTAGCGTAGATCCAATTACCTGACCAATTATCCATGCCCCGATCGCTAGCGCAGTAAATACTGTACCAGCAAGTCCTAGTATAGCTATAATATTTGCTTGGAGAATTTTATCCCGAGGATCAAAATTCGCCGTTCCTAGATGTACTTGTGTTGATAATCTAGATGAAAGAATCGCCCCAAGATTACCTCCCATGTCCACCATCGTTGGAACCATTACAGCAAGAATTGCAAACTCCTCCAGCATTTCCTCCGCGTCGTCAAGGGTAATCCCAGCCCATAAAACAATGATCGAGAGAACGATCAGTAACGGAAACATGTTCCCGACGATCCGGCGCGTTTTCCAGGATCCAAGCGATCCCTGAGGGACTACCATCAGACAATCACCTCAATTGTAAATACGGCAAGCAGCAAAAATAACATTCCAAAGATATCTCCCAGTGTTGTCACAATTGGACCGACAAGATTGTCTGGGTCGTATCCGAGTCGATACCCTGCAAAAATTAGCACGAGTAGTCCGATAATCATCACAACTGACGTTAGTACTCCAGCGATGAGCATAATCCCCACAAACTCGTATAGAGCAGCAGCTTCTCGTCCTAATATCTCTAGGGCACCCCAAGAAATTACTCCAATTACAATTGAGATCCCAATTCCATTAATAAATGATGCAATTACTGCATTTACTAGTCGGTCATTCCACTCCAACTTCGGTTTGATCAGTCCCTGATGCAGCCCACTTGAAATTCGCCCGCCAAGTGCACCATACACATTTCCACGTGTCGCTAAAAACACTGGAACCATCACCAACAACCCCGGAAACCGTGCCACGCTGTCGAGTAACTCTTCTAAGACCAACCCAGCAAATAATCCACCTCCAAGGGCAATAATTAATATTGGTAGTGACTCTCGATAGATCCGCCACATCTCTTGACGTGGATCCATGTTATGTACAACTTTGCCCATCCATGAAAATCGTTTGTGAACTGGTTTCCCTTCAAGCTCAAGACTTTGATAAATCGACTTGTGGATCGTTTGACTTCTCTCTACCCCTGTGGAAGTGATATTCCTCCTTGTGGATTTCAGCCTGCTTCTAATCCTTTGGAGACAATGCTCCTTGCCTCACAGCAGAAATACGGGCAGCGGTCGGCCGAGCGTCGCACGAAATACACAGGTCTCGTTCACTGTATCTATGACACTTCGAGAGCTACGACATGACTGTTGCCAGGACGCTTATCCAACCTTCTGATAAAATGTTCAAATATTGTGTCAAATATTAGTTTGAGGTAAAATTAAATAACTTTGCCGAATATATTATAAATATATTTTATTTTACCGAAAAACAGTTGCTTGATAAACTTTTCTCGCAGATATTACCTTATTAACCTCGTTTAAATCATTATAAATCATGTTCATCCTTAATGTGGATGAATTCAGTAGGGACTGCACATTTCATCATATCGTATTTAGTGTGGTACTCTGGGGAACTGGCTAGAAAGGTATCAAAGTTTGTCGTCGGTATCCTTTATTCGGTACAACAATCGGCCTTCGTATCAGCCTGCCGCCGTCCTTCAAATTATCCTGACCTGTCAGGTAAAAATTCACTTTCCGTTCGATTGGGCCATTCCTTATGTGTACCGCATGTGAACCGACTTTTCCGTTTCGAAGGTGACTAACTATGGCTACAGATCCTGAATTTCCAACTGACCGTCCAAGTCAAAGCAGCGATGAGCCTGTTCCTCCCGAGGAGTATAGTGAGAGTGAGAAAATTGACTATGATGTCACACCTCCAAAAACGGATTATAAATCATTATTCAAGCACTTTGGACCCGGTATTTTACTGATGATGACTGGCGTGGGAACAAGCCACATTATTACTATACCCACCGCTGGTGGTCGATTCGCATGGGCCCTTCTATGGGCAATTCCGCTAGCCTATGCATTCAAGTGGTACGGTTTTCGGATGGCATACCGTTTCACGTATGCAACCGGAAAAAGCATCATGGATGCGATGAATGCAACGAAGCGTAAGTGGGCTTTGTGGTATGTTTTGTTAGTGTTTGGTGTACAAATGTTAATTGGCCAAGCAGGACGGTTGATTGCTGCAGCTGCTGTACTTTATTTTGCCTTTACAACGCCCGGATTTGTCGATCTGCCAATGTGGGTGTATGCTACAGGGATCGGCGGGATTAGCGTTGGTATTATTCTATCGGGTAAGTACCGCCTTGTTGAGTGGGTTGTCAAGATAATAATGGTGGTCGTTGTCATTGCGTTTGTGCTTGTCTACTTTGTCAACCCGCCTCCAGCTGATGCGTATGTTAATTTCTTCGTGATCGATGTGCCTCCTGAAGCATGGCTTGTCTTCGCTGCAAGCATCGGGCTTCTCCCAACTGGAATTGACGTCTCATTACAAGCATCTGAGTGGGGCTTAGCGAAAAAGAAAGGTCTACCTCGCCTGCGTCGCCGTCTTGAACAGGAGGGAGCAGCAAAAGATATCGATAAATTCAACGGTTCAACTGATGTCAGTGATTTCACAGTTGATTACGATCAGCTTTCTGACCGAACACGCGAATACTGCTACCGATGGTTCAGAATCGGCGTCCGTGACTTTGACTTTAGTAATGTTGTTTCGCTTATACTCGCCGTAATTATTATGTCCCTATCGGTCGTTTGGATGTATCCGTCAGATGTTGAAGGAGAAGCTGCGATTGGAGAGATAGCTGCTATTTTTACTGAATCCGTTGGATCATGGATGATGGCTCTCTTCCTTCTCGGCGCGTTTGGAATTACATTCTCTACACAGTTCAACTATTTCGATGGTCGTCCACGAGTTATCTCTGCCGCTTGTCGAAACCTGTTCCCTAGAGTATCTAAATGGTCTGGAGTCGAGAACTCACCAGACGGGGCATCACGCGTCTGGTATTCTGAGTTGAATATCTGGCGTATTTCAATGATGTTGTCCTTTGTTGGTGCCGTTGCAATCATCGCTGGTGTTCCTGAACCCGTATTTGTTGTCTTGGTTGCTTCAGCACTTGCAGCCGTGATTGCACCAATTATCTTCTTCTTTAACTTCTGGTTCTGCCTGAAAGCAATCCCGGAAGACAGTGAGTTTTATCCAGCACAATGGGAGATTTACTTCACGTGGATCAGCCTCATTGTATTTACCTTCCTGATCATTCTTTCACTGCTAGCAATGTTCGATTTGATCGGTTGGATCATCCCAAATGCATAATTATATTCAGATAGTGTCATGCCAACATTTACTATAGATAAAGAACGATTTCTCGGGCTTGCGATCCTTGGTTTAGCTATTGGAATGGTCACGCTTGTAGGTTCATTCTTGTCTCCTACCCTCGGTCAATACTATATTGGAGATCTAGTCCAAGAAGAGTCATATGCAACAGTCCATGTCGATGAGTCAGATGAGAAAATAGAGATAACTGTTACCAGTCTTCTGAATGCTGATATGATCCAAGTACAACACTCAGCAATCAATGAGTCAGTGGCTACAACAAAGCTCAATGAAACAGGATCTGAACTTCACTTAGAACCAGAAAGTTCCTATCTTGATGCACCAATCGAAGAAGGAGATGTCATTGAGTTTGTTATTCATGTTGAGGATGATAGTGGCTTAGACGCAATTGACACCAGACAGTACGAAGTTAACCATACTTATCCCACGTGAAGATGTTCCGTAAATTGTCGCTCACACGTTAGCGAATGACTGTAACTGGAACAGCTGATCGACGAATAACTTTTTCTGCCACACTTCCGAGCAGCACTCGGTCAATTCCTTTACGACCGTGACTTCCGATAAATATATGATCGATGTCGTTGTCCATTGCGAACTCTACAATTGTGTTGTGTGGTGTGCCTTCGGCAAACTCGTATTTGGCATCAAATCCGGCATCGTTGAACTGCTGTTTAAATTCAGCAAGGTGGTCTTCGATTTCTTCCTGTTCGGCTGCCTCCTGATATACGCGGGTCTGTGTAACTGGAATTCCCGGTGCGACCACATGTAGTAGAGTAATTTTTGATCCCCAAAAATTATCCAGTGCAAACCTGACTGCTGCTTGACAGGGGTCTGAGTCGTCCACTGCGATCAACGCATGGGCATCATCTGCTGACATACAGAATCTATATGTTTTACTCAGTTTTATTATAAAGACTTTTGGCTCTGATCAAATTTATCATGTTCCTTTATGATGAATAGATTAGAGACTATTGAATTTTATCCACTGTATTTTTATACTAGTATACGAGAAGTTTATATCATTATTAAATGTATTGGTTGGTGTAATACGTACATTGATCCTCGATTATTCATGTAAGTATATGATAGTCACAACTCACACGTATGATTAATGTAGGTGTAAACGGATACGGAACAATTGGAAAACGAGTCGCTGACGCTGTTGCAGCCATGCCGGACATGTCTCTTGTCGGGATCAGCAAAGCGAGTGCTGGCCACACAGCAGATGCAGCCCACTCACGTGGTTACGATATCTATCCTCCGGATGGACGACAAGAAGATTTTGCACAAAGCGGAATTAACACGGCAGGGGTTGTCGACGATATGATTAAACAAAGCGATGTTGTTGTCGACACCACCCCGGCTGGAATGGGTGCTGAATATCGGCCCATTTATGAGGAGCATGATACACCTGCAATCTTTCAAGGTGGAGAACCCTCTAAGGTCGCCCCAGTAAGCTTCACTGCTCGGGCAAATTATAATGAGGCAATTGGAGAAGACTATGTTCGAATTGTATCTTGTAATACTACTGGACTAAACCGCCTCTTTGCTCCATTGCTTGAAGAATATGGAATTGAACGGGCACTTGTCACGCTTGTCAGGTGCCGAGGCGAACATGCTGTGATTTCTGCTGATCCGGTTAATCCTCCATCTCACCACGGTCCAGATGCGCTTGAAGTGCTTCCTGAGATCGGCGACATCCAAACGATGGGAATGCGGGTTCCAACAGTTCGCCATCACTTCCACACAGTCAATGTTGAGCTTGAGGATCCTCCGTCTGAGTCTGACATAATTGAGTTTCTCTCTTCAGAATCACGACTTCATCTTATCGATGAAGACTTAGACATGAACTCTGGATGGGACTTACAGGAATTCGCTCTGGACCGGGGGCGCGATCGTATGAATCTCTATCAGAACCAGATATTTGAGGACTCAGTTACTGTTGAAGGGAATCAATTATACCTGTTCCAGTCAATTCATCGTGAGAGCGATGTCATACCAGAGAACATCGATGCAATCCGAGCGATAACCGAAGGAATCGACAAAGAAGAGAGTATCGCACGCACCAACGAAGTGCTTGAAGTCGGAGGGTTCTAATAGATGTCTCAACACCAGTCTTCCCGTGAGCAACATGAAGACTCTGATAATCTCCTTTGCCAAGGTCTAGGTGCGAGTCCTGGCGAAATAAGTGGTAAGGTTACCATTGTAAACGATCTTGAGGAAACAGATCAGGTAACTGAACAAGATATTATTGTTACAGAGATGACGATGCCGGAAATGGTTCCCGCAATGAAACGGGCAAGTGGCATTGTCACCAATCAAGGCGGGATTACGTGCCATGCCGCGATTGTCTCTCGTGAGCTAGGAGTTCCAGCAATTGTCGGTACAGGAGACGCGACAACTGAGCTAGAGGATGGGCAAACAGTCGAAATCGACGGTGACCGGGGCACAATTAAGAAGGCAGAAGCTTCGGACGTACTCTCCTCGTCTAGCGAAACTGATGACACAAGTCAGACACCTAATTCATCAGAAAGCACCTCCTCATCAACAGCTACCACGGACCCAGCTGTTCCCACAACTACAGCAACCGATGTGTTTGTCAACGTTTCAATTCCAGAAGCAGCCGAAAGGGCTGCAGCAACAGACGCAGACGGTGTCGGTCTTCTCCGGGTAGAACATATCCTGCTATCATTGCAAAAGACGCCGGCAAAGTACGTTGAGGACCACGGCGCTGATGAATTCGTTGATCAAGTTGCACAGGAAGTAGAACGAGTTGCAGAAGCGTTTTATCCACGTGAAGTCCGAGCTCGGACAATGGACGCACCAACAGACGAATTAGCAGAGCTTGAAGGCGGAGAGGCCGAACCCCACGAACATAATCCAATGCTTGGCTGGCGAGGCATCCGACGAAGTCTTGATGAGACTTCACTAACAAAGCTTGAGCTTCGTGCGTTTAAACAGGTTCGTGACAATGGATACGACAACCTCTATGTAATGTTCCCCCTTCCAAATGATCCTGAAGAGGTTGTTGAAGCACGTGAGCTAATGCGAGAAGTTGGGATCAATCCCGACGAAACTAAATGGGGTGCAATGATAGAAACCCCAGCAAGCGTCCGCCAAATCGATGAAATTATTGATACCGGTATTGATTTCGCTGCATTAGGTACAAACGATCTTATTCAGTATATCTTAGCTGTTGACCGGAACAACGGCAACGTAGCAGATGTCTTTGATGAGATGCACCCAGCAGTGCTAGAAGCTATGAGTGAAGTCATTGAAGCCTGCAATGAGAATGATGTGCACACAACGATTACCGGACAGGCCGGATCTCGACCAGAAATGGCTCGATTCTTGGTTAATGAGGGCATCTCTTCTGTATCAGCAAATATAGACGCAGTGGATACCGTTAGAGAGGTCATTGGACGAGCGGAACAAAAACTGATCCTTGATGAGGTCCGGGCAGAACGACTTAACTAATCTGGGTTAATCATTTAACAGCATGCGTGGCACAGGTGTACCGATCACGACTCCATTCGACTCATCTGGAGATATACACGAAACAAAGCTTGTTGATGTTGCTGACTGGTTAACGGAGAGCGGCGTTGATTTTCTTGTTCCTACCGGGTCGACGAGTGAAGCTGAACTCCTTACAGCAGAAGAACGCCATCAGGTTACAAAGATTGTTGCCGAGACTTCATCTGTTCCTGTTCTCGCTGGCGCTGGTCATCCCGGCAGAAAAGAAACACTACAGCAGATATCAAAAGCCGTGAGTGCTGGAGCAGATGCTGTTCTGATTGTTACTCCTTTTTATTATGAGCATTCTCAATCTGATCTCATTACTTACTATCGATCGATTGCGGATGCCTCCTCTCTTCCTGTCTATCTATATAATGTTCCAGTCTATACTGACACCTCGCTCACTCCCTCTACAGTTCAGACTCTATCAAATCATAGGAATATCCACGGAATCAAAGACTCAAGCGGTGACCTTCAGCAACTAAAGCGAATTATCACCTTGACTAATGATTCATTTGATGTTCTTGTTGGGAGTGGCGGAATCTATGCTGATGCTCTTCTCAACGGAGCAGATGGGGGGATTCTTGCCCTTGCCAATATAGCTCCTGAACTCACAACGGCGATTTACACAGCTGTATCAAATGATAATGTTCAAAAAGCGATTGGCCTGAATAGACAAGCAGCGGCGTTAAATCATGCAATCACACGTCAACACGGAGTTGCTGGACTGAAACACGCCATGCAATATCGAGGCATAGACGCCGGTGGTATTCGGTCGCCACATACTTCGGTTACTGAGCGTGATGGAAAAGAGATACAAGATATCTTAGACCAGACTCCTATGATAAAATGAACTGTCCCGGAGACAATTCTTGGGGCACTCTGCCTGCTTTTCCCTGTAGAATTCCCATTTTGCAGCAGCATTGATATTTTACAACAGTTTCTGGCCAATGCTGACAAGTGTCTGCACTACATTTAAATAACTGTGCTCTCCGATGCAGAAACGCTCACTGAACTTCTTATTGCCGCCGTTGTCAGCCTTGGCGGGCTTGTTTTGGCGTATATAGTCATCAGCAAAGGCATTGAATACCTCGCTTCATACCTACCAGGTACTGATCCACAAACAATCCGCTCGGTATTCCGACGGCCAGTTGTTGGCACGGCATTTCTTTTTATTGTTTGGGTGTTTCTCCAACCCCTTCCGATTCCAGCACAAGCTCAACCGGTTGTGACACCAGGTTTTTGGACAGTTGGTGTTCTTCTTTGGCTTCCCGGGTTTCTCCGTGCTGGACGCATTGGAATTAAAGCAGCCGTCAAAACGGAGCAACTTGAGCAGACGGTAGCCCCTATCGTTCAAAACATTTGGACGATTGTGATCCTACTTTCCGGAGCTGGCGTACTCATGTCAATCTGGGGCATTGAAATCACACCATTGCTTGCTTCTGCAGGTGTCCTCGGCATTGTACTAGGATTTGCTGCCCGGGAAACAATTGCTAACTTTCTTGCAAGCTTATCTCTGTATGCTGATGATACCTACCAAAAGGGTGATTTTATTGAGATTGAAAGCGCCGATATTACGGGATATGTAAATGACATCAGTATACGAAGTACAACACTTACAACTCTTGATGGTGACATCGTTACCATTCCAAACGGACAACTAAACGAGGAGATTATTACAAACCTTTCAACTCCACAACCAACACGTCGATTACACTTACCAGTTGGTGTCTCGTATGAGGCAAATCCAGCCGAGGTAAAATCTGTTTTCCATAATGTTGTGGAAAAAGAAGGATTAGTTCTCAATCAACCAGAGCCTCGTGTACATCTTCGTGAGTTCGGTGACTCTGCGGTTATTTTCGAACTGCTCGTTTGGATCGATCAGCCTCGGAAAAAACGAGTTATTGAAGACCGGTTAAATACGGCAATTTATGACGCACTCGCAGCAGCTGACATCGACATTCCATATCCTCAGCGCGATGTTCGTATATCAACTGCTGATGACTCTCCGGGACGTGATACTGATCTTGTAGATAATGAGGAGGAGTCGGATTGAATAGGTGCTTATGATTCTTTTTCTTTCTCTTTGTTTGATGCAGCAAGTTCTCTATCTAGCAGTGAGTCATCTGTGATATTGATCTCTTCTTTTGATAGATCAAGTTCTTCTTCTAATTGTCTTTCAAATTCTCGCTCAGAGATTTTCCCAGCAACATACTGCTCTCTGAGCTCTCGTGCTTCTACCGCTTCCAACTGCTCGTCGCTGTCGGATTCTGTTGTTACTACAAACTTGTATCCAGCATATGTGATGATAATAAATAGGGCCATCATCAGTGGTACAAATATCATCCCCATCATTGGCCCACCCATATGTGAACCAACTCCACCCATTGACATTGCTAACGAAAGCATCACCTGTGAAAGTAAAAATATTGCTACGGCTCCTACTAATAGCCATTTAACCAACGCATCTGTTATAGGTTCTCTCACATATAGATTACGTATTCAAACGACTTGAGAGCTATTGTATGCTAAATTATATAATCTCAGGTTGTTTCAAAACTCAGAGGCTGGGCTCTTTGTTTCAATCGTAATCTCTGATTCATGGAGAACACTTATTAAGGTTCTATTTCTTCTCCCTGTACGTGCATGCTACACACTACTGGTGACCTCCTTTCTATCGATGTCGGGGCTCGTTCAACGACGGATATTGATATCGACTCACTTACCTCCAAGTATATCGGTGGTAGAGCGCTTGCAACTCGATTAGCCCACGAACGAATTCCGTTTGATGCGGATCCGATGGGACCAAAGAATCGACTTTTCTTCACGACCGGTCCATTGCAGATGTCACAGATGAGCTTTACTGGACGGATGAATTGCACTGGTATATCTCCTCTTACTGATGGTCTGTTATCTAGCAACGCTGGTGGATTCTTATCTCGTAACTTTGCTAGTACGGGTTACGCTGCAGTTGAGTTAGCTGGCAGTAGTGATGAACTTCTCATTATTCACGTTCGAGATGATGGGGTCCAATTTGAGCCAGCACATAGTCTCCATGGTGCAACCGTTCCTGAGACACTCGAATATCTTGAAGCAGAACGGGATATTTCACCTGATCAAACGACAGTTATCGGGCCAGCTGGTGAGAATGCCGTTCGATTTGCTTCAATTATGACATCTGGTGAGCGAGCCTTTGGACGAGGAGGTCTCGGTGCTGTTATGGGTGCAAAAAATGTGAAGGCGGTCACCTTTGCTGGCGACCGTGCTCCATCAATTGAGATCCCATCAATCCAACAGGAGATCCACAGAGAAGCAGCAACTGACGACCATATTATGAAAGACCAGGGGACTGTCTCAGTCATGGACCTAGCTAATGAGATCAATGGTCTACCGTCATACTACTTTTCAGAACAATCCTTTGATGGAGTCGAAGAAATCAACGGTGCCGCAGTCGCAGACAAAAAGTACAAAAAAGGAACCTGCTCAACGTGTGCTTTTGCATGTAAACTCCCAACGCGTGATGAAGAAACTGGCATTGAGACAGAGGGACCGGAATTTGAGGTGGCAATGGCACACGGGTCAAACTCGGGCGTCGATGAAATCGTTTCAGTAATGAAATCAAATGACCTTTGCGATTCCTATGGGCTTGATGCCATCTCTGCAGGCAACACGATTGCTGCTTACCTTGCCGCTGAAGACGAATTCGGCAACACTGACTTAATTCATCGGTTACTTGAAAAAATCGCCCACAGAGAAGGAATTGGTGATAAATTAGCTGAGGGAATTGATCGAGTCCACGAGGACCTTGGCGTTGAGAACTGGTCCGTAAAAGGTCTTGATTTTGCTGCACATGAAGGGCGAGTATTACATGGCCAAGGACTTTCCTATGCGGTTGCTAACAGAGGTGCTGATCACATGTATGCAACGTTTTATTCTGTTGAGTATCCACTTGCTTCAGAACACAAAGCAATGGATCCAGAAGGAACTCTTGGTAAAGCATCCCGACTTGTCCGTAGAGAGAATTTGATGGCTGTCAACGACTCAGGTGTTCTTTGTAAATTCGCCCGTGATTACATGACTCCAGACCGGTATGAAGAACTGTTTGCGTGCGAGTTCGACACACTTCTCAACGTTGGCGCGAAGACGGTCACCCTCGAACGGCATTTTAACAATCAGCGCGGGTTCGATGCTAGTGATGACCGTCTTCCATATGACCTCCCTGATTTAAACGAAGCCATCAATGAGTACTATACAGAACGCGGATGGAATGCTGGAGTTGTTCCGGATAGCCAGTTACCGGCTGATCTGTAGTCAAGCAATCTGGTTGTCTACAGAGAAAGCAGGCAGAGTGTCTCGGGGCTTGACCCGAGGTTGTTGACCGGTAGCATACCTTTTTGAATATGTAATACCACTAGCTACACTGATGACAGTCGAGGTACAACAGGTTCAGTTGTCAAATACATCGTTTGAAGGTAACAATAATGCATATCTTCTCAAGACGGAGGAAAAAACAATATTAATTGATACTGGTGATGGCACACCAGAAACCCTAAATCAGCTCCAGAACGGGATTTTAGAATACAATACCAATATCTCTGATATTGATCATATTTTTCTTACACATTGGCACGATGATCATGCCGGATTGGCCGGCGAAATTCAGGCAAGGAGTGGTGCATCTGTACATGCACACGAGAAGGATCTTCCACTCGTTGAACAACGTTCCGAAACTTGGAAGAACATGTACGAAACCAGAATGGAGTACTATGACCAGTGGGGGATGCCCGAGCACAAGCAACAAGATCTTGAATCGTTCTTCAGACAAACCGATCTGACAATGCGGTCACCAGACGTGACGCCGATTCAAGATGGGGATACATTCACCTTTGGATCGACAACATTACGCGTGGTTCATATTCCTGGACACACAGCTGGACTGTGTCTATTTGAAGTCAATAATGGAACAGATATTGCTTTTACTGGTGATGCCTTATTACCGATGTATACACCTAACATTGGTGGGGCTGATCTTCGAGTTGTTCAACCGCTTAAACAATATCTTGACGGCCTTGATCAGATTATTGACGCAAACTATACCCGTGCATGGCCCGGACATCGATCCCCGATTGATAATCCGGTAACCCGTGCGACAGAGATTATAGATCATCACAAAGACCGCACGATTAGAATAATCAACATGCTTGCAAATGAAGGTCCTTGTGACGCCTGGACAGTTAGTAATCATCTTTTTGGAAAACTTGAGAATATACATATCCTCCACGGTCCCGGAGAGGCATATGCACATCTGGATCATTTGGAACAGACCGGTGCAGTACATTACGAATCAGGCACATACCAGCTTTCCTCGCGCGTTAAGTCATTACTTGAGTCAGATCAACAAAATAAAATACTTGATATGTATTTCTAAGCGACATCTGTCTGATTGCTATCTCTGAAGAGCGTGCGAGTCTTTTGTGATAACTAAAACCGCACGCCCGAGAAACCAAAAGCCTCCAGATCTGACAGACACATGTAAGATACCTTTAATAAATATTTGCACTTCACGTTTATACAGGGACTGCGCTGGCTCCTGCCATATTAAAACGCTGTATTAGAATTATTCATATTATTGTCATATAATACATATTCCTCCAATTCTAGCTTAAATTTAATATAATAAATTCAATTGCCTGAGAGTCTCAGTACTAACATATATTTTTAAAGGGTAGTGGTTAATAAAAATATTTGCGGAATAAATAATTTCGTAAGCTGATGTTTAAATTAGACAAAGTTCGGGGAATTAAAATAATTGCAATATTTGCACAAATGTTCTACATGCGCAAATAGCTGATCCTGCTACGAACTAATATTACGGCTACCTTCGATTCAGGACTGCATGTTCTCTCTAACTCTGGTCTCAATTAGTAGCAGATAATACTGTAGACAATGCCAGAAGTCCTTTGTCTAATCACTTAAGATAAAAACAGGTTGTAATTAATAAAATATATTTGATATTAACGTCGGTTCGTTATATATTGCGCTCTTAGACTGTCTTCTCACATTATACACCTAT
>OBKM01000275.1_pt1 | contig 25716 bp, 29 predicted proteins | sample 1519691 | NCBI WGS metagenome assembly OBKM01 (sample SAMEA37050418, study PRJEB22526) | metagenome | biome: saline pan; feature: lake; material: water | place: Egypt | collected 2015 | depth 0.5 m | reverse complement strand
AGCAAAGGGACTCTCGATCGGGTCGACGATGAAACTCTGTGATACGTCCGTTCTCACCTCGAACGTCGACCATTTCGAGCGGATCGATAGTATCGACGTCGTTGATTGGCGGCGGTTCTAGCGTTTGTCTCTGATCAACGCCCGTAGTAGAGATACGAGAACAGCACGAACGCCAGTACAGCGCCGACGATCCCGCCGACGAACGCGAAGGGGAGTTCGAGCGCCCAGAGGGCCCCCCAGCCGGCTCCACCACCAGCGAGCACAATAACGGCGATCAACAGCCCCACTTTCCATCCTTCCCCCGACTCCCCGCTCTGTGTTCCTGCCATGTGTCTACTATCATAGCCGAGATGTAAGGATTCTTTCCTTCGCCAGCGTTTTGCCGGCCGGATTCCTTCCCTCGGACGATGAACCGCTCGCTGTCCGACGTCTCCGAGAGTCAGGCCGCGATAGGTCTTGGTGCCGTGCTCGTCCTCGCTGGTTCTGCCCTGCCGTGGTGGGTCACGCCGGTCGAGTCGAGCACCGGGCTGGCGGGCGACGGCGTCTTCACTATGCTCTTTGGCGCGGTCGTGCTCGGCATCCTCGTCTTTCAGGACACCAACGAGCGCACCGGCATCGTCGTGGCCGGATTCGGCGCGCTGACTGCGGTCGTCGCCGGGTGGTTCTGGTACGGGACCGCCACGGATCCGACTCTGGCGGCCGGAACTGGCGTCTACCTGACGTTGCTCGGTGCGGCCACGCTGCTCGCTGGCGGATGGATGAGCCACCGCGAGACGCAGGGCTGACGCACACTGTCGGGAGAACGGTTTTGTTTCTCCTCGGTGAACGCTCGTGTATGTCAGACGAACTCGCAGACGCAAGCGGGGCGCTTCGAGAGGCGAGCGAGCTCGCCGACCAGCACCGTGAACGACTGTACGAGCGCTCGAACGCGCTTGCCGAACTGGCCGCCGGTGACGCACAGGTCGATCACGGTCGGCTGGCACGGGAGACGACCAAACTCCACGACATTCAGGAGGATCTCGCCGACGAGCCAGCTACGCTCGTCGACGAGGCTCGTGAGCTGATCGCGACCTACCGGGAGGATCTGGAGGGCGTCTAGCCCTGGAGGCGATCCGCCAGCCGCTCGTAGGTCTCAGTTGGCATCGCGACGCCGGGCGGTCCGGCGGCTCCATCCGCGAACTCCAGGCGCAGGTAGGTCACCGAGCCGAGCGGGATCGGCTGGACCGACTCGACCGCGGTCAGATCGATTTCCCGACCTTCGAAGGTGATCTGTTCGGCATCAGGATCGTACTGCCCCTCGCCTTCCAGCAGCGCCCGGGCGGGAAAGACCACCACCGCAAGGACGAGCACGACCCCCGCCACCGCACCGTTGATCGTGAGTATCGTCGCGCCGAGGAAGTACGCGAGCAGGAGTTGCGCAGCGACGATGTCGGCGACGAGCAGGCCGTCCTTGCGCCCCCAGTCGCGGCCCGACCGGTCGCTCGCGCTGGCACCGAGACGGCTCCGGTTGACGATCGGCAGGAGGACGTGCAGGGCGAGCGCGACGCTCACCAGCGCGACGGCACCGTAGAGGGCTGCGGACAGCAGGTTGGCAAAGGGCGTCGCCACGAACGGGTAGACGAGCACGACGGCGAGCAAGGAGCCGCCGATGTAGGCGACAACGCCTGCGGTGAACCACCGCAACAGCGGGGTTTCCGTTAGTACGGACCACTCCACCGGCGCTTCGTCTGTCGGCATCGACTGACCGTTGCCGACGCGCTGCCGAAAAGCTGACTATCCACGTCAGGGACTCCCTCGCCTTCGATCAGCAGACCGGTTTCGGGTTCACACCCATCGCTTCGAGCCGGTCAGTGTACTCGTCGTAGGCTGCCTGGATCGCCGCGCTGGCGGCGTCTTCCGCGGCCTGCCAGTCACCGTCGTCTGCACAGACGTCGCCGAGTAGGTCGAGGAGCCGGTCCTCGCGGTCGTCCAGCACGTCACCGTAGCCGCGGAACGTCGACGCCGTGGTGGGGTCTGCCTCGCCCACAAAAAAGCCAGTGCGCTGTTCGGTGAGCTTTCCGGCGACGAGCGTTGCGCCGACGAGCCCGCCCAGCCGCTCGACCGTCGCTTCGGCCTCTCGAAGCTCCTGCTGGATCGGCGGCAGCTCGGCAGGGTCGTGCTCATCGAGCCTGTCGAGCAGCTCCGCGTAATGGTTTGCTTCCTCGCTTGCGATCTCGTCGTACGCCGCTGTGGCTGCCCCGTCGCTCTCCTTTGGGACCCAGCCGGCGACTGTCTCACTGGCAGCGTGGAGCCGGTCGGCAGCACTCCTCAGCACGGCGGCCTCTGTCATCTCGCCGTCCGTGATCGCGTACAGTGCCTTCGAAGAGCCCAGCCGTGAGAGGGCTGTCTCGTTCGCATCGCGAACGTGGTCGTCGAAATCGTCGTCGGTCATACACGGCGGTACGGCTGTCGGTTGCTTGTAACCACCGACTGCGAGGTCGTGGCGGCGACTGTCTGCTATCTCCAGTGTTAGGATGTACCATCCGGGCGCTCAACCACCCTGATCGCTACCGTCTGCACCGACAAACTCGATCCGTGCCTCGAAGCGGTACCAGCCACAGGCGAGCGCGGCCCCCACGGCGTTGGCGACCATGTCAAGGACGTCGTAGCGCCGGTAGGGGACAAAGGCCTGCCCGATCTCGATGCCGGCCCCGAACAGCGTCGCCACGCCGAAGACGAGCAGGGCTTTCGTCCGCACCGAGAGGTTGGCCCCGACCAGCGCGTAGGCCAGCAGGAGTCCAAAGCCCAGATACGTTGCGGCATGCCAGAGCTTGTCGAAGCCGATCGCGCCCGTCTCCGGCGTCTCTGGCGGCACGACGAGCAGGGAGGCGGCCGCGATCGCTGCGGCAGCGACGGCGACGGCACTCCAGCGAAGCCAGCGCGGGACGAGCGGGAGTCGAGCCATCGGCTATGCGGTGGCTGTACTCCAATAAAAACGTGTAGATGTGTTTCACGGCTCGCAACCGCGCTCGCCGCTTCACTACGAGGTCGACTCCCTCGCTACGCTTAGTCGTCGCCCTCGCCCTTCTCCGCGGGTCGTCCCTCCCCGCTCCGATTCGAGGGCTCCCTCTCGCTGTTCAGTCGCCCTCGCCTTTCTCGATCGGCGCGCCGACGAGGTTACCCCACTCGGTCCAGGAGCCGTCGTAGTTGATGGTGTCCTCGTAACCGAGCAGTTCGTGGAGCGCGAACCACGCAACGGAGGAGCGCTCGCCGATCCGGCAGTACGCGACCGTCGTCGAATCGCCCTCGATGTCGTAGTCGGCGTACAGCTTCTGCAGTTCGTCGAAGTCCTTGAACGTCCCGTCGTCGTTGGTGACGGCCGCCCAGGAGATGTTTTCTGCGCCGGGGATGTGGCCGCCGCGCTGGGCGGTCTCCTGCAGTCCCGGGGGCGCGAGGATCTCGCCGGAGTACTCCTCGGGCGAGCGGACGTCCACAAGAGGGAGGCCGCGATCGATCGCGTTCTCGACGTCATCACGGTAGGCTCGGATGCTCTCGCGCGGGCCGGAGGCGTTGTACTCGACGGCGGAGAACTCGGGGACCTCGTCGGTCGTCGGATAGTCGTTCTCGATCCAGTACTCGCGGCCACCGTCGAGGAGGCGCACGTCGTCGTGGCCATAGTACTTGAACTGCCAGTAGGTGTAGGCGGCGAACCAGTTGGCGTTGTCACCGTAGAGGACGACCGTCGAGTCCTCGGTGATCCCGTGGCTGCCCAGCAGCTCCTCGAAGTCCTCCTTGCTCAGGATGTCCCGCGTCGTCTGGTCCTGGAGCTGGCTCTCCCAGTTGAACCCGATCGCGCCGGCCGCGTGGGACTCCTCGTAGGCTTCGGTGTCGACATCGACCTCCACCAGCCGGTGGGCGGGGTCGTCGCTCTCGAACTCGTCGAGGTTGTCCTCGACCCAGTCGGCCGAGACCAGTACATCGTTTGCGTACTCAGTGTCCGTCATACACCAATTCGTACGATAGCCAGGGTTAAAGGCGCTCTACCCCCGGCAGCAACCGCCCCTCGTGGCGCGTCCGGGCAACTATTGCCGTCACCTCGGAGCCCCGCCGTTCGCTCACGCCGCTCCTGCCAGCGTACCCGCCATATAGGGGCTATCCATCACCAGACAACCAGCAATATTGTCCTCGTACGAAGAGCGACGGTCACTGCTGGCGGTTTCCCCGACTTATTACGCTCGGCTCCCGTACCGACGCGTATGATCGAATTTGTGTCTGCCGACTGGGTCGCGGACCGGGACGACGAGCTCCGGCTCGTCGACGTCCGGGATGACTGGGAGTACTCCGGCATCGGCCACATTCCTGGTGCTGTCTCGATCCCCTTCGATCGGTTCCGCGCCGAGGACGGGGACGAGGGGATGTTACCGGGTGCGGACGTCTTCGCTGATCTGCTCTCGGCGGCTGGCATCGAAGCGGGCGACCCGATCGTCGCCTATGATGACACCCATGGCGTCTTCGCGGCACGCTTTCTCGTTACCGCGCTGTGTTACGGCCACGAACCGCTGTACCTGCTCGACGGCGACTACAGCGCGTGGAACCGCGACCACGAGACGACCACCGAAGCTCCGTCGATCGAGCCGACCGACTACGAGGTCACGCCCCCCGAGACGACGCCCCTGATCGATTACGACACTGTGGAAGCCGCCATCGACGATCCGGACGCCGTACTGGTCGATACCCGCGACGAGCGCGAGTACGCCGAGAGCCACATTCCGGGAGCCGTCCTGTTGAACTGGAAAGATCTCGTCGACGACGAGAGCCGGGGGCTCCGTCCCGAAGCCGAACTACGCGAGACTCTCGACGAGCACGGGATCACGTCGGATCACCGGATCGTACTGTACTGCAACACCGCTCGGCGGATCAGCCACACCTACGCCGTTCTCACACACCTCGGTTACGAGAACGTCGACTTCTACGAGGGGAGTCTTACAGAATGGAACGCTGCGGGCGGCCCAGTCGTGACGACCGAGTGAGACGGGACAATGTCAGTCGGACCGTACTGCCGTCGGCCGGATCTCCAGTTGAAATGAAGGGGTTATGCAGCGCTATCGGATAGCTGCGGATTGGCTAGTAGTTAGACACCCAATATAATTGCTGTGGTTTCACGCCGGCGGACCCTGCATGGATCCGTCTCAGTCCCGATCCCAGAATCGATCTAGCCCGAACGCCAGCATGTCCGGGCTCACGGGCTGGAACTCCTCGCCCGGCAGATACTCACGGACGCTGTTCCAGCTGTCCCTCGCGTATCGTGCGTCGGCCAGCACGCGCACGCCGACCTCCTCCGGGCTCCGGATCACCCGACCGATCGCCTGTCTGGCCTTCCGGACCGCCGGAACTGTCAGTGCGTACTCGAACCCTTCGCCGAAGGCATCGTCGTAGGCCGTCCGAATCGCACGGGTTCGTGGCGATGTCGTATCGACGATCGGGACGCCACAGATGATCGCCGCCGAGAGCCGGTCGCCACGGTAGTCCACGCCCTCGGTCAACGTCCCGCGCAGGCTCGTCACGAGCACCTTCCCCTTACCGTCGAAGAAGTCGGCTTTCAGCTGTTCGGTCGCATCATCGCTGCTGGACTCGTCGATCAGCACCGGCTTGTCGACGCGCTCGCGCAGGCGCTCGGCTGCCCACTCGGCCTCCGAGTAACTGGGCATCCCGACGAGGACGTTCCCCGGACTTGCTGCGACAGTTTCGATCGCGTCGGCGTAGGAACGTCTGGTCGTGTTCTCCTCGCCCGGACGTCCGCGGTTGTCGTAGGTGAACTTCGGGAGGTCGACCGCGAAGCTCTCGCGGTTCTCTGCGGGAAAGCTCAACCCGTAGGTCCGCTCGACGACCGGGCGTTCCTCCTCGCTCCGGAGGTGTTCGAGTCCCGTGACCTCGGCGAAGACGTCGACCGGCTCCAGCGTCGCACTCATCAGGACGCCGCCGCCGAAGTCGGCGAGGCGCTCCCCGATCACGTCGCCGGGCACGCAGTTGTGGATCGTCAGCGCGGCGTTGTACGCGCGCCGCCAGGAGCCGGCGGGCTCGGTGTCGTCCCACGTTCGGTCGAGTTCGATTTCGCGAAAGTGACGTTCGTGGTCCGCGCGATACCATCGGCCCAGCACGCGCCCCACGCCCGGTGCGGCGCGCTGTTTTGTCTCCTCTTCGTCCTCGTCCAAGATCCGCTTTACCACCGCGCCGACGGTCTCCGCGCGGCTCCACACGCGGTCGCCGTAGCCCGCCCGCTCGGCCCACTCGGTGATCTCGTCGATCTGTGGTGTTTCGGGATCCCGGAGCGGGATCTCGTCGTCCGGCAGATCGTTCAACTGGCTCTTCCAGCCCCGATGCTCGCGCTCCAGATGCGCCGTGACCTGTCGATCCAGCTCCTCACGGAGGTCCCGGACGAACGAGCGTAGCCCCTCGACCTCGTCGATACCGACCTCGGCCTCCTGCAGTTCGGCACGCACCAGGTCGGCGTCCGCGCTCGTCTCGCCCTCCCGGCCCTCGAACTCGACGGCCTGCAGCACTCTCGTCAGTTCGTGTTCGGCATCCCTGAGCGTGCGATCGGCCATCGAGTCGCTGACCAGGTCCCGCACGCGCGGTTCGAGCATGTGTGCCTCGTCACAGATCACGAACGTCGAGTCGTCGAGCAGCGCGCCGGTAAAGGAGCCGGTCGTCGCCGGATCGAACGCGTGATAGTAGTTGCCGATCACGACCTCGACGTGACCCAGCATCGCGCCCATCATCGAGTGCGGGCAGGTGCCCGCTGCGGTCGATTCGGCGACCAGTTCTTCGGGACTCATCAGTCCGGCGTCGGTGAAATCGAACGGGACGGCTTCGGCCGGGTCGCCGTCGCCGTCCTCGGGCCGGTCCTCCAGATATCGTGCGTAGAACGGACAGTACTGCGCGCCCTCGTATTCGGGCAGTCCCGTGGGATACGGCGAGGGCTCGCCCGCCGTTTCGAGGTACTCCGCTCCCCCCTCGGCTCCCGAGTCCGCCAGCCCGACCTGCTGGCTGCGCGCGTCGCTTGCCAGCGCTGCCGCGGTCGTCGGGCCGTCTCCGGTCAGCGAGCGCGTCGTCTCCCGCAGGTCCTCACACCGGTCGTAGACGTTCGTGTCGTCGATGCCAGCTTTGCGCTCGCGGCTGTACGGACAGACGTCCGCCTTCCCCACGAGCGTCAGCCCCGAGACGTCGCGCCAGTCCGCGGGCAGGTTCGCGTTGATCCGCTCCAGATCGTCCTCGAACTGGCGGAGCTGTTGCTTGACGCTGGTGAGGACGAGAACGCGCTCGAACGACGAGTCCGGATCGCGAACGAGATGGATACCCGCGGTCAGGGCGAGCATCGTCTTGCCAGTCCCGCAGGCCCCCTCCAGCGCGAGGAAGCCGCCGTCCTCGGCGGCGTCGATGGCCGTTTCGACGCCGTCGACCTGCTCGTCGTACGGCTCGGCGTGCCCGAACACCTGCCGCCAGTCGTCGTCTGTCACTCAGTATGCTCTCGGCGCGCCCTCGGGTAAAAGGCTGTGGACCGGCCCGGAGCCAACGTCCCTTTGGGCATCCATCGCGAACGTCAGGTATGAGCGACACCGAGTTCGACGTCGACGCCTGGGAACGGGAACTCCTCGTCCAGCGCGAGGAGAAGGATCGGTTCCTCGCCGAGCACCGCCAGTCACCCATCCCGCCCGAGGAACGCGACGAGTTCGATGGGCTCGACTACTTCGATCCCGACCCCGAGTACCGCGTCGACGCCGCGGTGACCGTCCACGAGGACCCCGCCCCCGTGACCATGGACACCAGCGCGGGAACCGAGGTCAGATACCTGCGGGAGTTGACGCTCGCGTTTCTGGTCAACGGCGTCGAACAGCATCTCCACGCCTACCAGCAGGAGGACGACGAGGGCTACTTCGTTCCGTTCCGCGACAAGACGACCGGCCAGCAGACCTACGAGGGCGGTCGGTACATCGAGTTCGAGAGCGACCGCAATCTGGAGACGGGCGACGAGATCGTCCTCGATCTCAATCTGGCGTACTCGCCGTTCTGTGCCTACAGCGAGACGTTTGCCTGTCCGCTTCCGCCCGAGGAGAACTGGCTCGACGTCGTGATTCCGGCGGGCGAGAAGTCGCTGTAGTCGCTACGATCGTTTTTTGTCTTTTTTGTATCTCCGTGCGACGTGCTGGACAGGCTGGCATCAAAATGTAACATTGTACACAAAGTAACGCTCGGAGTGTTCTGAATCTGCGTGTCGAGCATCCTACACCGTCCTCATGAAAGCCCCCGCGCCGCTCGGCGGCTCTGCGGCCGTGCGCTCCTCGCGTTGCTGCGGTGCTTGCTGGCCGCGGACCCGCCGAGCGCCACGGCCCCTTTCGATCCACCCAACACAGCCTCACCCTCCCCACCCGCGGCTCGTCACTTCGTTCCGAGCCCCCCTCGCGCGGTGCTGGCTCGGCATGGACGCCTCGCCAGCACGCGCCACCGCACCCGCTGCGGGGCCGCGAGCGCGTGCCGTCGGGCCGCGCGAGGCGGGGAAGGGCAGGCGTGGGTGCTGTCCTGGCGGATCGAAAGGGCGAGGGGCGCTGGCATTTACCTGGTCGTCACAGCGACCCCTATCGCCGGAGGCGATATGTCGCTGTGTGACTGCCAGCGGCCCGAGGGCTTTCAGGTTCTCAGCGATAGGCGTCGAGAGGTACTCCTGTGAACTATCAGCGAATCTTAGGGCGCGACGCCGACGGTCAGCAGCGTCCCGAACTCCCGGTAGCGCTCGACCATCGCCTCACGACTATCCCACTCCTCGGTCGGGAACTCGCTCGCGGGCGGGATCTCGGTCCCGCGATCCGGTATATTGTCCTGCTCGGCGACGTGAAGCCCGGCCTCGCGGAACGCCCCACGGTACTCGCCGCGATCCCAGCGAGTCATCTCGATCTCGATGAACTCCTGCCACTCGTGGGAGTGGACGTTCTCCTCGTAGTAGTTGACCGCACAGTAGAAGGTCCCGCCGGGTCGGAGGATCCGCCGGATCTCGCGGAGGGTCTCGACGGGATCGGCAGCGTAGTAGAAGGCCTCCATCGAGAAGACGTGGTCCACGCTATCGTCGGCAAAGGGCAGATCCCCGAAGTCGCCGATCAGGAAGCCGACGCTGTCGTCGTCGGTGTACTTGCGGGCGTTGTGAGCCATCTCGGGCGAGCCATCGAGCCCGTAGGCCCGTCCTGCACCGCCAGCATCGCGCAGGGCGCGGGCGGCGTAGCCGCTCCCACAGCCCAGATCCAGTACTGTCTCGCCGTCCTCGACCGGCATGCGCGAGAGGACGTGTCTCGCCGTGTGCCAGTGCCGTTCTTCCATCCCGCGATCCCGTCCCTCGCTCGCCCAGTCGTCGAACTCCTCGCGAACGCTCATATCGACACCAGGCCACCCGCCGTAAAAACTGGTTCGGGAATCAGTCCGAAAAGAGGCTGGTGTGGACGGGGGCGAACTCGCTTTCCTCGGACGAGCCGTCGTCGTCGGTATCGGTCACGGCTTTCCCGTCGACGCCCGCTGCGAGGAAGTCCGCGACCGGCGGGCCGACGCTGTCCGGTTCGACCAGGAAGGCGTCGTGGCCGTGATCCGACTCGACGACGTGGTGGGCGACGTCGACGTCGCTCTCCCGGAAGCTTCCCGCGAGCGCTTCTGCCTGCTCGGTCGTGAAGTGCCAGTCGCCGGTAAAGCTCATCACGAGCGTCTCGCCGGTGTAGGCTGCGAGCGCGTCCGCGTCGTCCTCGTAGCCCGAGGCGAGGTCGTAGTTGTCCATCGCCCGCGTCAGGTACAGATAGCTGTTGGCGTCGAAGCGGTCGACGAACTTGTCGGCCTGATAATCGAGATACGACTCGACGTCACGGTACGGGAAAAAGGCGGCCGCGGCGTCCGTCGGAAACGGCTCGCCGCCGGCGTCCCGGCCCGCCGCACGGCGGCCGAACTTCTGGCTCATCGAGGCCTTCGAGAGGTACATGACGTGGCCGATCTGTCGGGCGAGCGCGAGGCCGTCCGATGGCGGCTCGCCGTCGTAGTAGTAGCCGCCGTTCCAGTTCGGGTCGGCGCGGATCGCCCGCCGGGCGATGGCATCGAGCGCGAGACACTGGGGATCGACCCGTCCTGCGGTCGCGATGGGGATCACCCGTCGCACGTCGTCGGGGTACTGTTTGGCCCAGTCGAGCACGTTCATGCCGCCCACGCTGCCGCCGACGACGGCGTGGAGCCGCCCGACGCCCAGCGCGTCGAGCGCCTCCCGCTGGGCACGCGTCCAGTCGCCGACGGTCACCGGGGGGAACTCCGGCCCGTAGGGCTCGCCGGTATCGGGGTTCGTGCTGGCCGGGCCGGTCGTCCCGTAGCAGGAGCCGGGGACGTTCACGCAGACGACGTAGTACTCCTTCGTGTCGATGGCTTTGCCGGGCCCGACGATGTTCGACCACCAGGCGTGGGCCTGCCCGCCCGTGGGCTGGGCGTCCGCCGGTTCGTCGTCCAGCCGCCGGTGCCCGACGTGGGCGCTCCCGGTGAGGGCATGACAGACGAGTACGGCGTTGTCGCCGTCGAACTCGCCGTAGGCCTCGTAGGCGACCTCGAGCTGCGGGATCGACTCTCCACACTCGAACTCGAACTCGCCAAGCGAGAGGACGCCGGCGTCGGCGTTCATCGGCATCCCTCCCGTTCTGTGCGCCCACTCATTGTACCGTCGCCTCCTCGATCGCCGCCTCGATATCCGCGAGGATGTCCGCGGGGTCCTCGATGCCGACCGACAGACGAACGAGGTCGGGCGTCACGCCCGCTTCCTTCTGTTCTTCCGGCGATAGCTGGCCGTGAGTCGTACTCGCCGGGTGGATCACGAGCGTCTTCGCGTCGCCGATGTTCGCGAGGAAGCTCGCAAGTTCGGTCGCCTCGCAGAAGCGCCGTCCGCCATCGTAGCCGTTTTCCAGCCCGAACGCAACCATGCCACCGTATCCTCCCTCCAAGTACTTGGTTGCGTTGTCGTGGGTCTCGTGGCTCTTTAGGCCGGGATACGACACCCACGCGACCCTGTCGTGGTCTGCAAGATACTCCGCGACGATCGCGGCGTTCTCGCAGTGTTTCTCCATCCGGATCGGCAGCGTCTCGACGCCCTGCAGGGTCTCCCAGGCGTCGAACGGTTTCTGCTGGTTGCCGAGACTGCGCAGCGAGCGGTACCGAACTGCTGCTGTAAAGGGTGCCTCGGGGAAATCCCGCGTGAAGTCGGTGTCGTGATACGCCGCGTTCTGGCCCGCGATCTCCTCGTAGCCGCCCGCAGCCCAGTCGAACTCGCCGTCCTCGACGAGGACGCCGCCGACCGTGGTCCCGGAGCCGTGGATCCACTTCGTGGTGGACTCCCAGACCACGTCCGCATCGTGTTCGAGCGGCCGACAGAGCGCCGGCGTCCCGAACGTGTTGTCGACGACCAGCGGGACGTCGTGGGCGTGGGCTACCTCGGCGACTGCCTCGAAGTCCGGCGTCACCAGCGACGGGTTGCCGATCGTCTCGACGTGGACGTAGGCGGTGTCCTCGTCGATCGCCTCCTCGTAGGCGTCGATATCGAGCGTCGGGACGAACCGGGCCTCGATGCCGCGTCGTTTCGCGGTGTGAGAAAGGTACGCAGAGGTGCCGCCGTAGGTGTCCGTCGAGCAGACGACGTTGTCGCCGACCGACGCCAGCACGAGCGTCGCGGCGTCGAGCGCGGCCATTCCGCTGCCGGTCGCGACTGCCCCCGTGCCGCCCTCTAGTGAGGATAGCCGGTCTTCCAGCATCGAAACGGTCGGGTTGCTCATCCGGGAGTAGATATCCTCCTCGCGGTCGAGCGCGTACAGCTCCGCGGCGTGATCGGCGTCGTCGAAGACGTAGGAGGTCGTCTGATAGAGCGGCGGCGCGCGCGAGCGGGTCGCCGAGTCCGGCGACTGCCCCGCGTGAAGGCTCCGCGTCCGAAACTTCGAGATATCCCGATCGGTCATGTATGCAGTGCATATATCTCTATACTCCTATAACTGTCAGTTACGGCAATATTCGCAAATATTGTCGCTAGTTCACACGGAGTGGATTGTTCTCGCGTACTGAATACCGGATATTGTTTCCTCTTCAACGGGCAGTATTACGGCATAGAATATGCTATTTCGGCCCTGTCGGATACGTACTGAACGATTCGTCTCCTCAATCCGACTATCGTCATTGGAGGCTGACAAGACGGCTCTTCCATCCCGTAACGGCACTTTCCGCGACAACTCCGTGGTAGCGGCGTGACCAACAGGGGTGTGACTGGAGGAGGTGTATCATAGTGTCAACTATTTATGCCGATATGTCGGGAGAACAGGGAGCGCTGTTGTTTCTTTTTGATTCGGGACAGTGACTGTGTCTTTCTCACACGGGTCGCAAGTATCACCGGCTTTGCGTTGTGCTGGTGGCATTTGCTGGAGTGGATGAGGGTACATGTATGTGGCCAATACGTGGCTCCACGATGACGCGAGACTACTCTCGTCGTGACGCACTGAGTCTTCTCGGAACTGGCGCTGCTGTCGGTCTTGCTGGCTGTTTCGGTGACTCCGACTCCGCGGTTCGGATCTCCGGCGGCGTCGGGCCGCGGCCGATGGTCGAAGTCTGGGCGGACCTCTACGAGGACGACCACGACGTCTCCTTCGACATCAGCGGCGGCGGTACCGGTGTCGGCGTTTCGGACGTGCTCAACGATCAGGTCGATATTGCTATGATGGGGCGCCAGCCCGACGACGCCGAGATCGAGCAGGGGCTGTTCGCGGTACCCATGCTCATCGACACGGTCGTCGGGACGGTCAACGAGAACAACCCCGTCCTCGACGAGATTCAGGAGCACGGGCTCTCCCGTGAACAACTCGAAGACATCTTCACCCGCGAGATCACCAACTGGGGCGAACTGTACGACACCGACGTCGACGAGGAGATCACCGTTTACGGTCGCTCGGACGCCTCCGCCGCCTACATGCAGTGGGGCGACTTCCTCGGCGGCGAGGACCACGCCTACACCGAAAACGAGATGGAAGAGCTTGCGGACGGCAACCACGACGGCGACCAGCGCGTCGCACAGGCCATCGGCAACGACGAGTCGGCCATCTCGCTGAACAACATCAACTACGTCTACGATCTCGAAAGCGGCGAACTCGAAGGCGATATCCGGCCCGTCCCGATCGATCTCGACGGCGACGGCACCCTCTCCGACGAGGAGGACTTCTACGACACGCGCGAGGAGTTCCTCGCCGCCGTCGAGGACGGAATCTATCCGGCTCCGCCAGCGCGGGAGATGTTCCTCGCCTCGGACGGCGGGTTCGAGGACGAGGCCTACGACTTCGTCGAGTGGGTGCTCTCGGGAGGTCAGGAGTACGTCTCCGATAACGGCTACGTTCCGCTGGAGGAGGACCGACTCGAGGAGGCACAGACGAACCTCGCAGACGGACCGTGATCCCGAATGGCCGAATCGACTGACACCCCTCGCCTCGGCCGTCGACTCCGCATCGAGCGGGTCAGCGAGCTCTGGCTCCGGGTTGCGGGGTACTTTGCGATCGCGCTGTTTGTCCTGATCGTGCTCACGCTGGTGCATCGCTCCCTGCCGCTGCTTTCGGAGTACTCCGTCGTGCAGATGCTGACCTCGACGGACTGGGACCCCTCCCAGAACAGCTTCGGCTTCCTCCCCGCGATCGTCGGCACGGTCTACGTCGCCGTCCTGTCGATGCTCATGGGGACCCCGATCGCGATCCTGACGGCGATCTACATCGCCGAGTACGCCGAGGGTCGGATGAAGACGCTCGTCTCCTCGTTTATCGACGTGCTCGCGGCGATCCCGAGCGTGATCTTCGGCCTCGTTGCGCTGGTCGTGGTGGTGCCACTCGTCGGTGACTACCTCGCGCCCCTCTTTGGTGCCAGCGCCACCGGGTTAGGCATACTGACGGTCAGTCTCGTGATGGCGATCGTCGTCACGCCGTTTATGATCTCGCTGTCGGTCGAGTCGCTCGAATCGCTCCCCGACGAGCTCAGAGAAACCTCGCTCGGCGTCGGCGCGACCAAGTGGGAGACGATCCGGTCGGTGCTCTTGCGCGCCGCAGGTCCCGGGATCTTCTCCGCGATCCTGCTCGGCTTCGGGCGAGTATTCGGCGCGACGATCGTTCCGGCGATGCTGATCGGCGGGCAGACACAGATTCCGGACTCGCTGTTCGCGACGGGCCAGACCCTGCCGACGCTGATCGTCAGCGACTTCGGCGAACTGATGTCGATCCCGATCACGCAGTCTGCGCTGATCTTCGTCGGCCTGATGCTGGTCGTGGTCGTCTGGCTGTTCAACTTCGGCGCGATGTTGCTCCAGCGCCGCCTCCGCCGGAGGTGGCAGTACTGATGGATCGCTACGCGAAACAGCGCGCCTTCGGCGTGTTCGCCAGAGCTGCTGCCGGCCTCGTCGTCTTCGTGATGGCGGTCGTGATCGGTGTGACGATCTTCCGTGGTGGCCGCGTCCTGCTTGCGGATCCCTCGATCGTGGTTTCCCCGCCAGGATCGCGCTACGCGCTCGAAGGGACGGGCGGGTTCTTCCACGCAGTCCTCGGGAGCGCGTTCATCGTCGGCCCCGCCACAGTCGTTTCGATGATCCTCGCGATCTCGACGGCGACTTACCTCCAGAGCGACTACTCCAGCGAACGGTTCTCGGACGCGGTGAACATGTTCTTGAACGTCCTCTGGGCGACGCCGCCGATCGTCTACGGTGTGTTCGTTCTGACGATCGTGATCGCGGTCGGGGCCCGGACGAGCCTGTTTTTCGGCATCATCGCGATCGCCGTCTTCCAGTATCCGATCATGACCCGGTACATCGACGAGGCGCTTCGGTCGGCTCCCGACACGGTCCGTGAGTCGACCTACGGGCTCGGTGCGACGCGGTTCGAGACGGCGAAGATGACGGCGCGCGCGGCCCTACCCGGGATCGTCGCTGGCGTCATCATGGGCTTTGCCCGCGGCATCGGCGACGCGGCGACGGTGCTTTTCACCGCCGGTCGCAGCACCAACATGCCGAACGGCCTCTTCGAGCCGGCGACGACGCTCCCGGTGTTGATCTTCGACAACTCGATGTCGTTCAACGAGGAGGTACGGGCACACGCGTACGCGGCGTCGTTCGTCCTGATCGTCGTCGTGCTCGGCCTCATTGTCGTCTCGCGCCTGCTCGCGGGACGGTTCGCACAGTACGTACCCGGAGGGAGACACGCATGAACGAAACCCCAGCGATTCGAACGGAGAACCTGTCAGTAACGTACACCGGAAACGAGGATGTCGAGGCAGTCAAGGGCGTCGACATCGCGTTCCCGGAGAATCAGTTGACCGCGATTATCGGTCCATCGGGCTGTGGCAAGTCGACGCTATTGAAATCGCTGAACCGGCTCCACGAGATCCAGCCCAACGTCGAGATCGGTGGCGATGTGGTGCTCGGCGGGGCGTCGATCTACGACACCGACGACCCGGCGCCCGAGATCCGCCGTCGGATCGGCTACGTGCCCCAGACCCCAACGCCGCTGCCGCTCTCGATCTACGAGAACGTGGCCTACGGCGTGCGCCTCCACGGCGAGTACGAGTCGAGCGAGGAGCTCGACGGGATCGTCGAGACGTACCTGAAGAAGGTGAACCTCTGGGAGGAGGTTCACGACCGTCTGGACACCCCTGCGGCGTCGCTCTCGACGGGGCAGATCCAGCGGCTCTGTCTCGCCCGCTCGCTCGCGGTCGAGCCCGAAGTCCTGCTCTGTGACGAGGTTACCTCCGCCCTCGATCCGATCTCGGCCGAACGTGTCGAGGAGACGCTCGTCGACCTGAAAGACGAGTACACCATTATCATGGTAACTCACAGTATGAACCAGGCCAGACGGATCGCCGACGAGGTGGTCTTCCTGTATCTCGGCGAGGTCGTCGAACGCGGTGACGTCCAGTCGTTCTTCGAACACCCGACCCACGAGCGGACAAAGCAGTTCATCGGGGGATACACACGGGACGACGAAGAGTCCGATGCTGCCACCGGTTCCGCGACAGATCATGCCGACGCTTCGACGGAACCAGCAGTGGGTCCACCATCATCGGAGTCGTAGTTGACCTGCGAACGCAACAGGTAACCGGATCGTCTCCCTATCCTGCCGTGTGCCCTCGACGCGACGTGAACGCTTCCTGCTTGCAACTGTCATCTACGTCGTGTTGCTCGCGCAGGTACTGCTGTATCCCGGATTGGGTGAACTCGTCGCAACACTCGGTGCGACAACCGACCTCCAGCCCCGGATGTGGTTTCTCGGGGCCGAGTTCGCCGCGTTCATCGTCTTCGTCGGCGTCTGGGGGGCGCTTAGCGACGCGACGGGACGACGGGTCCCCTGGATCGTTCTCGGTGCGCTTGGCGGGGCGCTGGGCTACGGTCTGCTAGCCGTTCTGCCCCGTGTTTCGCTTGCCACCTTCGAGACTGTTCTCCTCTTGCGCGTCCTGCAGGGTGCGGCGACGATTGGCGCGTTCTCGCTGGCGATCACCATGTTGATGGATCTCGACGGCGGTCACGGTCGAAACATGGGTGCGGCGGGTATCGCGATCGGACTCGGAACGGCCATGGGTGCGCCGATCGGCGGCCAGCTCTCCGAGATCGATCCCCTCGCCCCGCTGTACGCCGCAACCGCGCTCCTTGCACTCGTGGGACTGCTCGTCACGCTCGTCCAGGACCGCGCTCCGCAGGGCCGACGGAGCACGCACGAGGCGCTGGTGGCGGTTCGTCGAACGCCGACGCTCTCGATCCCCTACGCGTTCGGGCTGATCGACCGGATGACGGCTGGCTTTTTCGCACTCGTCGGCGTCGCGTATTTCGAGGCGACGTTCGATCTCTCGCCTGCCGAAAGCGGGATCATGCTTGCGCTGTTTTTCGCACCCTTTGCCCTACTGCAGTACCCGCTCGGCGCACTTTCGGACCGGATCGGCCGGACGATCCCGATCGTTGCCGGTTCCTCGCTGTACGGCCTCGGGATCGTCGCAATCGGTCGCGCCGGAACGGTCGAACTTGCCGGGGCCGGAATGGTTCTCATCGGCGTCCTCGGCGCGCTGCTCGCGCCTGCGACGATGGCGCTCGTGACCGACGTGGCCAACGATATCGACCGCGGGACTGCAATGGCCGGCTTCAACCTCTTTGGGAGCCTCGGCTTCCTCGCGGGCTTTCTGGTTGGCGGTACGATCGCCGACATCTACAGTTATCCGCTCGCATTTCTCGTCGTCGGCGGACTCGAAGTTTTGATTGCACTCGTCACCCTGCCGGCCTTTCTCAGTCTGGGACTGGGCGACGTTTCGGCACCTACGACTAGTTCGTCGGAGTAGCCAGCGGGCGTTGCTCGTCAACCTCGGTCGCCGTCGTGTTGATCGTCATCACCGGCACCGGCGCGGTCCTGACCACCCTGTCGGCGACGCTCCCGACCAGCGCACGCCTGAGTCCGCCCCGGCCTGACGTCCCCATGACGACCGCGTCGACCGACGCCGTGCTTGCGTACTCGACGATCTCATCGGCCGGGGCACCGGTTCGGACCGCAACGATGGCATCGAGCCCATGCTCCTGTGCTTCCTCTCGCAGTGCCAGGGCCCGATCGCTCGCCCGCTCGTGGAGTCGTTCGCGGAGCTCCGTGCTGTCGTCGCCCTGGGCGATCCCGCCCGTCACGCTGTCGTCGGCGACCGAGAGGACGTGGATCGACGCGTCACACTGCTTTGCGAGATCGAACGCCCGCTCCGCGGCGGCTTCGGCCGGTTCGCTACCGTCTGTCGGCACCAGATATGTCTCAAAGCCCATAGCTAGACCGACCCGGAACGGCTGTATAGCTGTTTCGTCGGTTCTCACCCGTAGACACTGTGCGAGCAGCTATTTCATATATCGTCATATCGTTTACCAGCCGCCTGGGGTCCGGAGAGCCGGAGTCGATTGGACCGATATCAGGCGTCGCTTCGGGACCCAAGCGTTACTGAGACTGACTGCTCGACGCCGTCACGAATCACCGCCATCGAAACGGTCTCTCCGGGACTCGTTTCGAGCGCAAGGTACGACGAAAACGCGTTCTCGTCCGGGATTTCGTTTCCATCGATACCGATCACGATATCCCCTTCGAGGCTCGTCGGGCTCCCGTCGGTTCGTAGCCTCCCATCGACGGGACCGCCCGACTCGACGCCCGCGATCAGTACGCCACGCGCCTCTTCCAGATCGTTCGCTTCTGCGATCTCCGGCGTGACCGGCGAGAACCGGACGCCGAGATAGGGATGGTCGTACTCGCCAGTCTCGATCAGGGAGGGGACGACCCGACGGGTTAACCCCGCGGAGATAGCAAAGCCGATGTTCTCGCCACCGCCGGCGAAGATGACGCCCTCGACGTCCCCATCGAGATTCACCAGCGGACCGCCGCTGTTCCCGGGATTGACGGCGGCGTCGGTCTGGATCGCGTCGGGGATGTTGAACTCCGTCGGGCTCGGTAACGATCGCTCGACGCCGCTCACGATTCCGCTGGACACCGAAGCGTCGAGTCCCAGTGGGTTCCCGATCGCTACGACTTCCTGTCCGACGACGGCGGGTGATTCCGAGAGGCGGAGCGGTGTCGCCGATTCCGGCATATCATCGACCTCCAGCACTGCGAGATCACTGTGTCGGTCCGTACCGGCGATCGATGCTGCCCGCCACTCACCGCCCTCGAACTGGACGTCGATCTCGTCGGCACCCGCCACGACGTGGTCGTTCGTGATTACGTAGTTCCCGTCGTACACAAAGCCCGTCCCCTCACCTTGGCCGAACTCCGATCCGGTGACCTGCACGAGCACAACGGAATCGATTACCGCCTCGTAGACCGCCGTGTACGGACTCTCCTCGCTGGCGTCGATCTCCTGTGCTGGCCCTGCCGCTGCTCCGGTTCGATCAGTCCCCGGCTCCGGCGTGCCGACACACCCGGCAACACTGCCGACGAGTGTCGCCCCTGCCACACCGAGGATCCCGCGCCGTGTCATCTCCCTATCGGTCATATTCATGTCAAAGTGTGCCGCGCGGATATATGACTCGGCGGCCCCAACCGGACTCCAACCAGTCCGCGATTCGGAGGGTTCCGGCCTGTTTTTGTATCCGACCCGTTATCTACCTACTATGACCGAGTTCGACCCCGAGAAGTTCGAGGACAAGTACGCCAACTACTTCCCTGAACTCCAGCGCGCCTACAAGAACGCCTTCGAGACGATGAACGACGCCTACGATTCCGAACTGATCCACGCGATCGACCAGCAGGTGCTCAACGAGAGCGAACCCTTCTACGAGGACGGTGAGTTCCGGATCGAACTGCCCGACAGCCCCACGGACCGTGTGACGGCGATCGTCGTCGACGACGAGAAACTCGCAGAGACGCTGGATATCTACTGCGACGAGATCGAGGCGGAACTCGAACGCGTGTTCGGGCTGACCGAATAGTCTTGCAAGGGTCCGACTCCAAAGGTCTAAGGACGCTGGCACCGTACGTCGGTGCATGAGCACCGAGACGACAGAGGGAGACGACCTAGAAGAGCGCGTGGCGAACTTCCTGCGGCGGAACTTCCCGCAGATTCAGATGCACGGCGGCAGTGCGGCCATTCAGGACATCGACCGCGAAACCGGCGAGGTCCACATCCAGCTTGGCGGTGCGTGTAGTGGCTGTGGTATCTCCCCGATGACGATTCAGGCGATCAAAAGCCGGATGGTCAAGGAGATCCCCGAGATCGAGAAGGTCCACGCCGGCACCGGCGACGACGGCGGCCACGGTGGCGGCGGGATGAGTCCCTCCTTCCCCGGCGAATCCAGCGGCGACGACGCCGATGCGGATGAAGGCCCACAGGCGCCGTTCTAGCCCCGTTCTCCTCCGTTTTCGCGCTCCCACGTCCCGACCAGCCCCGCGAGCGTACGATTTACCGGCACGTCGATCCCGTGGTCGTCCGCCCGCTCGACGACCGCATCGTTGATTGCACCGACCTCCGTTCGTCGCCCCGCGAGGACGTCCTGATACATCGATGACTGGTTTCTCGCTGTCGCGTCGACCACCGTGTCGATCCTCTCCAGTACCGTTGTCTCGGCTATATCGACGCCTTCTGCTCTGGCGACACGGACCGTCTCAGCGGCGGCGGTCCGAGCTATTTCGCTTGCCGGTCTCTCTCCGAGCGCCCCGTTCCGGACACGTGACAGCGCTGTAATCGGGTTGATCCCGGCGTTGACTGCCAGCTTCTCCCAGAGTTGCCGGGGCATCTCCCGCGTTGCGCTGGCATCGATCCCCGCCGCGGTGAATGCTGTAGCGATGTCGGTTGCCAGGGAGGACGCGCCACCGTCCCGTCGACCGAGAACCAGTTTTCCGATTCCGGTACAGTCGACCTGGCCCGGTTCTTCGAGTCGTGCGCCGTACGTCGCCGTCCCCGCCAGTACGGGACAGTCGAGGTACTCGCTAAGGGTTTCCTCGTTTCCGATCCCGTTTTGCACCGATAGCGCGGCGTCGAACTCCCCGGTAGCGAGCGCTCGGGCGGCTGCCCCGGTATCGAAGCTCTTGACGGCGACGACGGCGAGATCTGCGCTCAACCCGGTTCCGTCAGTCGTTGCGTCGGGATGGCTTCTCCGGTCGAACGTCCCGCGAACCGTTAGTCCCCCGGATCGGACTGCGGAGACGTGGGGGTCACGCCCGACGAGCATCACCTGATGCTCGCTGGCGAGTAGCCCACCCAGGAGACTCCCCAGACTTCCTGCTCCGAAGACGACGATTTCCATACCCGGTGTGAACGCCACGCGGCGAAAAAGCTAATCCTCCGTCCAGTAATACAGTTCCTCGGCACCGGCACCACAGGCCGGACACTCGTCGGGCATGTTCGCGATCTGGCCCAGCTCGCCACATTGCCAACATCGCCACATCAGGTCCATCTCGCCGTAGCTCTGGCCCGAACGAAGTCGCTCGACGGCTTCGGCCTCGACCTCCGGCTCGAGTCTGACGTGGAACCCGCTCTCGTCGAAGCCCCGGACGGTGCCGAGTTTCGTCCCGTCGTCGTTGTAGGCTCTTGCCTAAGCTGGTGAAACAGCTATCTACCTGATGATATTGTCACCAGTTGTCGTGCAAGATGTAAGGCGCGTATGTTATGAGAGGCGTAGTTTCGACCGGAGCAACGCCACCGGTGACAGATCCCCATCGACAACGTCGGTCCGGTACTGCATGTACAGCGCCCCGAGTGGTGGCTGGACAAGATAGCCAAGCGCGATGGGGAGCACTGCCTCTGTCGGGATTGCGTCGGATGCCACGACGATAGCCAGAGCAATAGAGAGATTTCTCATCGACGTGGCGTAGATTAACGCGATGGATTGGTCGGTCCTGAGCAGATACCGCCCGAGCAGTGACGCGGTCACAAGGATGAGTGCGTAGAATACAACGAGTGGGATGACCGTGATGACCGACGTGATGGGATCGCTCAGGATTTCAACCGATTGCATCGCCGTGGCGATGAAGACAATGAGCATGACACCTACGGAGCTTATCCCTCCGAATATTGGTTTGAGTGATTTGAATCCGCTCTGATCGTACCGTGAGAGAAGATACCGGCGTGTAAGATTCCCTGCGATCATCGGGACCACGACCACGATGGCGAGTTGGCGATAAAGAGCCATCGGGTCGAACATCCCCGTCCCGCCGACAAGCACGGAGAGGTATAGCGGCAACACGAGAACGGCTACGAGTAAGTTTAGGGCGAGAGCGACAAGTGCCGCTTCTAAGTCACCGCCTGCCAGCCCGGTCCAGGCAGCAGTCATCCCCGAAGTTGGTATCAGTGCAATCATGTAGAGCCCGAACGCGTACCCAGCGCTCCCGTTGAAAAAGAGGTGAGCGAGCCCCACGGCGATCAAGGGAGAGATGGCGAAATTGACGAGAAGACTAAGTCCGACGGGCCGAACGTGCTTGCTGGCACGGACGACTCGGGTTAGATCGATATTGATCATCATTGGATAAACCATTACAAAAAGCGCCGGGATCACAAGCAGCTGAAGTTGTTCCCTCGTTCCAGTCTCGATGAACTGGCCAACAAGCAATCCGGCGGCTAATGAAGCGATAACGACAACCAGGAGGTTCTGTTTGACCGACGTAAGTAATGTTCGTATCATCTATGGTTCCGATCAAGCGTTTCCGTCGAAACGCGATTTGTACTTCGTAATATTGGGGTTAATATACAAAACTATTTTGTCCGAGCTGCCAAGCGAACGTTCGATAATCAGGGTCCACCTGCTGACTACACGCTCTGCATGTTGCACAGCCCGATCCCTCAATTCTGAGAGGGATGCAGCTGTTTCACTGTCTTCGGCAAGAGCCTCGTTGTACACCGCCGTCCCGAGCGAGACATCGGACGTCGTTTGCTGGCTCATATGGTATCGTACGGCATGATTGGACATAAACGTCTCAGGGGACGAATTGGCGTTCCCGAGCGACTGATACGAGTGAATGAGGGACATCTGGTATGCGCGTATAAACTTCATGCAGCTATATCGAATTGCGATTCAGCCTCTTGTTGTCCGCGGACGATCGGCCCGGCCGGAGCAGACGCTTCACTGCGGTGCACGCAGGAAGAGTCCGGCGACACCGGCGGCCAGCGCCAGCGTCCCGCCGAGCAGGAACGCCGCGTCCCACCCGATGACGCCGACCAGCCATCCCACCACGCCGCCACCGAAGACGCCGCCCCAGAGTTTCCCGGAGTAGACGAGCGAGTAGTTCGCCGACGAGTGCTCAGTCCCGTAGTAGTCACCGACCAGACTGGGAAACAAGGAGAACTGCGAGCTCCAGAAGAACACGGCGATGGCGACGGTGAGTACGTAGCCGACGCCGCTGTCGAGCCCTGCGAGAACGACGATACCGATCGTGCCGACACCGCAGGCCAGAAACGAAAACGCGGTCACGCGTTCGCGATCGAACCGATCGGAGAGCGCGCCGACGACGAGTCGACCACCGCCGGAGGCGATCGGCAGAGCAGTTGCGGCGACGGTTGCGACGCCAGCCGTGAGACCCGCCTGTTCGGCGTAGAGAATACTCCGGGCGGTGATCATCAGCCCGGCCGCGCTCACCGCAACGAACATGAAGTACATGACCCAGAACTGCCAGGTTCGAACCATCTCTCGCCAGGTGTACTGGATCCGGCTGTCAGTCGCTACTGAGCTCCCTCCATCGGTAGCCTGCCCATCTGTCGACTCGTGCCAGCCGACGGGTGGGTCCCTGAGTACGACAGTGCCCGTGACGATTCCGACCGCGATGAGCACGCCCATGCTCCACAGGCCGGTTGCTAGCGCATCCACGTCGACCATGTAGCGAACGAATGGGACGAACGCGGCGCTTCCAGCCGCGAAGGCCATCGTCCCGATCCCAGTCGTTAGCCCACGCCGGTCGGGAAACCACTTGACCGCGGTGTTGACGGCGACGGTGTAGACCATCCCAACGCCGACCGCGCCGATCCCGTAGGCGGCGTACACCTGCCAGAGTTCGCTCGCAACGGCGAGTGCGATGTATCCGCCGCCAGCGAGGAATCCCGCGGCGAGCGTCACCGCTCGCGGCCCGTACCGATCCCGCCACCAGCCTGCCGGGAACTGGACCAGCGACATCGCGACGACGTACAGGGTGAAGACAAAGCCCAGCGCGGAAAGCGAGGCGTCTAACTCGGCGGCGAGCGGTCCTTCGAGCGACGACCAGACGTACTGGTACGGGCTGACGAGGGCCATCATCACCGCCGCGGCAGCGACCTGCCACCACCGCGAGTATCCCAGCAGCGACTCCGCTTGCTCGTCGAGGTCGACAGCCCTGGTCACACCACAACGAGGGGCGAGCGGTGTAAAAAACGTGCCGTAGTGGCGCGATCAGAACTCCGAGAGTTCGGACTGTGACTCCCCGCTCGGCAGATCCCCCTCGTCGACGTCACCGGCGGCACGGGACCGACGGGCCGACAGGCTCGCACGGCGTCTAATCTCGGGATCTTCCAGTGCCTCCTCGGCGCGGTCGAGTAGATCCGCGAAGATCGCTCTGGTCTCCTTGCGCCGGCGCTCGAACTCGACGACTGGGCGGGGGTAGTCCTCGCCGATCCGGACGTCACACTCGCGCTGGACGCTCAGGGGCGTCTTCTCCGGCCGGTCGAGATACTCCGCCGGCAGGTCGGCGAGTTCGGGCACGTACTTCCGGATGAACTCGCCGTCCGGATCGTTCTCCCGGACCTGTTTTCGCGGGTTGTAGATCCGCAGCGGGTGGACGCCGACCAGCCCCGACTGCATCTGCCACTGCTGGTAGTTGATCGCGGCGTCGGCGTCGATCAGGTGGCGGTAGAACCAGTCCGCGCCGACTTTCCACCAGCACTGCAGGATGTAGGTGTAAAAGGTCGCACACATCGCTCGCATCCGGAAGTTGAGCCAGCCCGTCGCTTCGAGGGCGCGCATGCTCGCATCGACGAGCGGAAACCCGGTCCGGCCCTCCTTCCACGCCGCGACGAGATCGGGATCGTGGCGGCCCCGAAAGAGGCCCCGGAACACCGGGTTGATCGCCCGATCCGTCGCCGCGGGCCAGTCGGCGAGTTTCTGGGAGAAGTGACGGTTCCAGTAGAGTCGTTCGAGGAGCAGCTCGCGTCCCCGGCCCTCACGACCATGCTCGGTGACGTAGCTGTGGGCTTCGCGCGGGGAAAGACAGCCCAGCGCGAGATACGGCGAGAGATGGCTGGTCCGCTCCTCGGCGGCGGCCGGCGGCGAGATCCCGCCGACGTACTCGTCGAGGCGCTCGGTAAACGTTTCCAGCCGCTGGCGGGCGGCCCGCCAGCCGCCGGTCGGGACACCTCGTTTACTCGGCTCGACGCCGTACCGCCGCTCGATCTCGTCGGTCGTCACTGCGGCGTCGACCGTCCCAAAGTCCGTCTCGGGAATCGCCAGCGGCTCCCGCTCGAAGTAGGCCTCCGCCTGTGCCTGCCAGTCGTAGGCGCTGCGGGGACGCTCGGACCAGTCGATCCCGTCGTCGGCGATCGGCGTCACTCTCTCACGCTCGAACAGCCGCTCGTCGCGCTCGTGGCCGTACCGGCCGGTAACGCTCCTGTTGAGGTAAACCCTGTCGACGTCCAGCGCCGGCAGTACGGTGGCCGGATCACCGTGGACGGTGGCGAGTTGCCCGCCATGCTCGCGGTAGCCCTCGCCGAGGGCGTCGATCGACTCGTGGAGAAAGCGGATCCTGCTGTCACAGGCGATCCCGTCGTAGAAGACCGGGTCGAAGACGAACACCGGCACTGGCTGTCCATCCGCGGCCGCCCGAACGAGCGCAGGATTATCCCGCAGTCGTAGATCGTCACGGTGCCAGACGGCGATTCGATCTGCCATCGACCGTGGTTAGGAATCGATCGTGAAAGGTGTTCACTCTGCCCACTCTTCGAGGGACGTATCGCTTTTGTACCAGTGTTCGACCAGTACTGCCACAATAATCAGCGCCGGGAGGATCCCGAGCGTGTACAGCCCCAGCACGAACAGGACGGCAAAGAGCAGCGTCGTCGTCCCGACCTGTACGCCGAACGTCTGTTCGCCGAACCAGTCGACGAACCGTCCGAGTAGCGACATTGTTGGAACCTCGGACGGAGGCGGTATAATAGGCTTGCTTCGTCGCTCGGCGACACTCACATGAAGTCCGCGATCCCACTCTGTTTGTTCGT
>OBKM01000274.1_pt1 | contig 25731 bp, 11 predicted proteins | sample 1519691 | NCBI WGS metagenome assembly OBKM01 (sample SAMEA37050418, study PRJEB22526) | metagenome | biome: saline pan; feature: lake; material: water | place: Egypt | collected 2015 | depth 0.5 m | reverse complement strand
CACAAGCAGCATAATATGCGGCATAGAGATGTGAACTACCGGTATTCCATCCCGCGATTGTCTGTCGTTTGTTTGCCGCCCACAGTCCGGGGAAGTCCCGATTCCAGACCCATTCTACAGAGTTGTTAAATTCCAACCCTTTAAGTATCCGATAGTCTGGATCATCGTTGTCAAAACTATCGTCCTCAATTACTCTACGAACTACTCGTTCAGCTTCGTTGTTGAGTCTTGAGGATTCAGTTTTGATCTCTAATGTGTCGGTACCTGGGTTTACACGGATATAGTCTACAACACCTCGTTCGTGACCGTCTCCACTCTTGTTGCGACAAACAATTAGGAGGACTTTATTATCTTCATTATTGCTGGAAGCACCTACGGTACCCACAAGGCGTCCACCATCAAGTTCAGGATGACCGGTATATGATGCTGAGAGGATTTTACCCTCTTTAGCATACTCGCACAATCGACCAACTGCGTTTCCTCCGGTGCTATAGTCATAATCATCGGATTTCCATTCCTCTTCGTCGAGACTGGGAAGATCCTTGTAATGGATACCGACTAACCGCCTCTCATACAGATCGGCAAGCACGTCTTGATGGAGCGATGTGGATGATGTGTGATTTACATATGCCGTATCTAAATTTTCAGACATGCTGTTGTCTTCTCTCAATAAGTGTATAATAGTTATCAATTCTTGTGGGAACCCTGATTGGCATACACACCATGCTCACGAGTAGGACTAATAGGTGATTTGATAAACACAACTGATCCGCTAATTAAGTTCCAGTTCTCTACAAATGTCTTCATTCAGGCGATTTCCTTGTCTGTTGAGTTTATCTGAAGACCAGGAAAACGTTCGTGGCTCCCCAACCTCTGTGAACAGCAATGTCGCCTTCACATCTCGCGTCGAATCATTCTGGTACAACGCGACTGCGTAAGCAAGCATCTGCCACTTGTACTGCTGAGCTTTCTCGTCGATTGACGCCTCGTCGGTAATCTTGTTCGTCTTGTAGTCGACAATGTGGTAGACGTCATCGGTGACGATGAGATGGTCGATGTCCCCATACGTCTCACCGTCTTCAAGCGTCGCATGGACCCGACGTTCGTCAGTCGCTATGGGCGCGTCGAGACCGTCCAGATACTCGCGTGCCACACGAAGATGACGCTGTAGTTCGGAGATATCGCTCTTGTCGATACGGCCGGCCGAAACGTCAGCTTGGACGGCAAATTGCTCAAGCAACTCCCGAAGTCTCTCCGCATTACCCGGCTCAATCTCCAGCTCTACGGCTTTGTGGAGCGTGCTACCGAACACGGCCCGTGGCAGATACTCTGGAGAGGAGTCCTCCCCAGAACTCTCTTCATCCTGTTCGTCTGCCGGAACGTAGGAGACGTGTCTCCCTGAGTGATCGACGACGACGTCGCCCGGCGCGCCGTCCTGAATGAGCGACCCCAGATACGATGCGGGAATGCTGTATTCCGGCTCCGACTCAAGTTCTGGAATATCGATTGACAGTGGGGGTGCTTCGCGGTCCTTCCCACTGGTAAGTTCGCGCTCCGTTCGCGGAAGACGAATCGTGAGCGGAACCTCGGATTCCCCGTACCAAGCAAATTCTCCATTGGCGTCGAGTGCGTCTGTCGCCGTATCGTCGACGAGTAGCGACCCAAGGAAATCGTACCAGTTCGAGGGATCGTCTGCGTCACCCGTCTCAAGGCCCGCCATTGACCCGTCGTCAGCGGACGCCGTTCCGACAAGATACAGGTGGTCGCGAGCGCGTGTCATCGCGACGTAGAGGATCCGCTTCTCCTCAGCGATGGCTTCACGCTTGCGGGCGAATTTCAACCGCCGCTTCAAGATAGTATCCTCCTGCGCAAAGCCGTCCTCGACACCAGGACCGCGAATGCCAAGGAGCGGTGTCCGTCCATCATCATCGGCGTTTTCGATGGTCTCGAACTCGGCGATACCTTCCCCATAGCCGACTTTGAGATTGAAGTCCTTCGATAGCCCTGGAACAAATACCGCGGGGAACTCCTGACCTTTCGCGTCGTGGATCGTCATGATCCGAACCCCATCGGCGTCTTCGGCAACTTCGGCTTCTCCCTCCCGCGTCGACAGCTCAACCTCCCGCTCGATCCGGTCGACAACAGCTGGCAGCGTCTGGAGTCCATCTTCACTCCAGCCCCGAAGCCGTGCTCGGAACTTTTCGACGTTCGCAACAGCCTGCTGGCCGCGTTCGTCCGTCGCGAGACTTGCGATGAAGCCCGTATCCGCGATGATTCGACCAAGGAGTGCGTCCCACGTCTCAACGACGGTCGCTCCGTCCGTAACACCGGCGAGGGCCCGCCACCGCTGGATGTTCTCTTGAGCAGCCGTTAATTGATCATCATCGGTCGACGCGAGTGCGTCCCAGAGTTCACCCTCACCGATTTGATCCCGGTCGATATCTACCCAGAGTGAGACGACACGCGAGTCCTCGAATCCGAATAATGGTGACCGCAACAGGCTGTACAGCGCCAAGTCGTCGCTCGGATCCGAAAGCACTTGGAACAGGTTTCGGAGTGCGACGATCTCAGTGCTTTCGTAGAAGCCAATCCCTGAGGCGACAGTGTAGGGGATATTCAGCGCCGCGAGCGCACGCTCGTACTCTTTCAGGTGGGTCCGTTTCCGCAGCAGTATCGCAACGTCCGATGGCTCGAGTGACGTTGGCTCCTCGACTGGTTCGCCGTCTTCGAAGCCGACTGTCTCGTAGCGTTGCGTGTCGTCATCGAGTACCGCCGCGACTTCAGCGGCCAGGGCCCGCGTGTCGAGTTCGGTGTCGTCCGCCGGGAGATCTCGAAGTGTATGACCGTCGGGGAGGACGTTCTCGCGGGTGTCGGCTTCTTCCGGCACCACAACGAAACTAGCGCCGGTACTGAGCCCCTCGCTATCATTTCGGTCGGGCGTGAGACGCTGGGCCGACGGCTCGAAACTCGTGTCATCTGACTGGATTCCAGTGGGGGCGTCCTGGTACGCTGGTGGAATGACACCGAAGAGCTCGTCAAATAGGTCGTTGATGGGTTCGAGAACAGCCGGTACCGATCGGAAATTCCGGTCGAGGCCCCCGTCACCGTCGACCGGATGGATGTCTTCGAGTGGGGAGAGGTCCTGTGTTTCATTCGCAGTCTCGAGACGCTGACGTTCGCGGCTAAACTGGGCCACATCGGCGCCCCGGAATCGGAAGATGCTCTGTTTCTCGTCCCCCACAACGAAGACATTACACGTGTCGTAGTCGTCGTCCAGCGAGGTAAGCAGCTGTACCAGCTCCCACTGCCGTGGGTCCGTGTCTTGTACCTCATCGAGCATCACGTAGTCAAACGAGTCACGAAGGGAGTCCCGAATCGCCTCGTTTGACTCAAGGAGGTCAATCGCTGCGTCGATCAGATCAGCAAAGTCCAGTGCCGTCTCACGACGCTTGCGCTGCTGATACGTGTCGTGAAGATCCTGGTAGAGCGACGCGAGAGCGACGTAGTACTGTGCGGCGTTGTGGTCTACACCGAGTCTATCGGATGTCGCCCACGACTCAACAGGTAGCCGTTCCACCAGTGTGGCCGTGCCCTCCTCGTATCTGCGCACGTTCTCATCATCCCAATCGTCATGTCCGGAGTACGACCACGCGTCGAAGCTACCGCGATACGCTGTGCCGTCGCTCGTCAGCGCCTCACAGATGGTTGCCATCGCATCGTGGATCGCGATGTCGTCCATCGCTTCGATGTTGAGCCCGTACGCCTCTACGCCGCTCGCGACGTTCTGAGCGATCCCAATGCGTTCGCTCCCTGCAGACTCACTCGACGCGACCTGACAAATATCTTCGAGTGCGGTCCGGATCTCATCATTTTCTAGGTGTCGCCGCGCAGCGTCGATGTCAATAGCGCGGTACCGTTCATCAACGTACTCGACGTAGTCGCCAGGCGTCGCGTCTGCCCAGGTGTCAGCCCAGTTGCGAGCCTGGTGGTGCTCACGGAGAAGGTCAGCCAACAACTCCTCAAGCCGGTCGCGGTAGTAGATGTCTGTGAGGAGTTCCAGCCGGTCGTCCTCGAGATGCTGGTCGATGAATCGCTCGACCGTATCCTGCTGTTGTCCAGTAGCAGTCGTCTCCTCAATGACATCAAAACCGACCGGAACGTCGGCCTCAAGCGCATACTCACGCAGGAGTCTGGCACAGAATCCATGAATCGTGTGGATGTACGCCTCGGGGAGCGTGTCGTGGTACTCGCGCCACTCTTCGTAGGTTTCGCCATCGACGGTCGCGAGTCGGTCACTGACGGACTCTCGAACACGCTCTTGGGGTTCCATCGCCCCGCTCTCGGTGAACGTAATGGCAGCTATCGAGTGCGGGTCGGTCTCTGTGCGTTCAAGCAACTGTAGATATCGCGCGGCGAACGTCGTCGTTTTCCCACTCCCCGCACCGGCAGTTACCGCGTAATTCCGGTCGTAAGCGAGAACAGCTCGCCGTTGTGCGTCCTCAAGCTGCTCGAAGTCAACCATCAGACATCACCCCCGTCAGAGTAGGCATCCAGATCCAGGTCCTCGTTTCGGGCTCGTTCGGAGATGTAATGCTCGCGGTCATCAAGTTCCTCGATAGTGTCACGCTGGTGGTGATGCCGCACGTCACAGCTGTGTCGGAATGTACAGTTCTCGCAGTTCGCGTGATTCTCTGAGAGGAGGGTCGGTTGGAACGCCCCGTTCTCGATCGCGGTCCCGATGCGCCCAACGCGAGTCGGTGTGACGTCGCGAATGAAGCGGGAGAATTCCTCCCGAGTTTCGAACGGGAGCCGCCAGGACTGGGACAGCGGCGGTACGAGTGGGGACGAGTCAGTATTCACAGCCTCTCCAGAGGTCAGCTCTCCAGCGATCGGGTCAATATCATCGGGGGATTTGAGCTTATAGTATGACCCAGCGACAGCCTCATGTGAGTCGCCAGTCCGGGCTTCAAGAACTGTCTCGAAGGCGAGTCCATACAGCGGGAGCTGGAGTTTTGTTCCACCGGTGATGTCCGATCGCCCGGGTGTGCTCCCAGTCTTGTAATCACGAATGTGGAACCGGTGGGGTGTACGGCCAGTCTTATCGATGCGATCTGCGATTCCCTGAACGTCCACCGGTCCATCTGGCGTGTCGATTGTCACCGGATTCTCAGAGAGTGTCTCGACGTCGTCGTAATCGACGTTGATGGCTGCCTCAAAGTAGGTCGGCTGCGTCGCTACGTCGGCCTGCCGGTCCAGCTCTGTGTTGAGGAACCGAGCGAAGAGGCCCGCCATCTCTTCGCCACCAAATCCATGATACGGATTCCGAGCTGGGTCACCCAGCCCAGAAAGTAATCGGCCGATGGTTCTGCGCTCGAACGGTGTCTCCACCTCGCCAATGTCGTCAAGCTGGTCGAGTGCGACATCGAGGAGTGTCGACTCCAGCGTTTCGCGATCGAACGTGGTGAGGTCGACCGGTTGGTCACCACCAGTGCGTAGCCGACGGTAGAAGGCGGCCAGTACCCCGTGAACGTAGGTGCCGCGGTCGGCACGGGTAATTCCAACCTCGTCCCCGTAGTCCTCTTCATAGCCAAGCACGCGCTTCATCAGGAAGACGAACGGACAGCGGGCGTAGTCATCCAGTGCGCTCGGACTGTACGGCTCCCTCCGATCTTCGGGGAACATGGTATCGACGATATCCCCGAGTTGCGCCTCATGGTCGGTCACGCCGGGCCGCGATCGACGCCATGAACAGGTGACTCCCTGCGTCGCAAACGCGCGAGAATCGGCTGTCAGCCCGTCGGCAGTTGTAAGCGGTTCGGTTGCCCGCTCTGGTGTTTCGAACGACTCACGGACCGCCCAGCCCCTGTAGGACTGTTGGATGTCTTCACTGACGATATGCGGGAGTTCCTCGTCACCATCTTCGGTGTCGGTTCGTTCGACGTACCGTTCGAGTTCGGAGATAACGGGTGCGGAGACGTGTTCGGCCCCCTCGACAGTGTGTTGCGGAATAGAGAGAGTGACCCGATTTGAGCCGGTGAGCAGTGTACCGAGGATGTATCGTGCGCGTCGACCGGAGTGTTCGCGGCTGAATTCCTCGTCAGCATTGTTGACTGCCTCAAAGAACGCCATCGTGTCGGACTCACTCGGGAAGTAGCCCATCGTCAATCCGAGTGTGAAGAGGTGATCGAACGGCGCCATCTCGGCTTCCGCAATTGGATACACCCGAACGTACCCCTGCTGTTGGCGGGGCCCCCTGACGAGTTCAGCGAGCAACGCACGACGAACACGTCGCGCAGGCTGTTGGTCGGCAAGATATGGAGCGACGGCGTCGAACGACGAGAGAACGCGCTCAACAGCGCTCCAAGCGGATTGTTCGTACGCAGGACGGTGCGAGCCAGTCGCCTCGTCGGATGGAGCGTACGTGTCGACAGCGTCCTCGACAGCGAGTCTCTCTAGAACGTCCTCAAGTCTCGACGTGAATTCGGCAAGTCCACCCTCGCTGGGATTGACTGTATCGACTAGGTCGCGGATTCCGTCGGCAGTCTCCGTGTGGTCGTCCTTCTCTAACGTTTCGAGAAGACGGTCGAGCGTCTGATCAGGCGCCTTCGCAGCGGTATCCGACAGCGCGTCAGGATCAATACTGAACGCGTCAAGTGTGACGAGGTGATTCGAGGCGAGGTCCAGAAGACTACTCGTTTGTGCCTCTTCGTCGGTTAGATCAAGCAGTGCCTCCACCGCGCCGCCGACCAAGGTTTGTTCGATACCAATCTCATTGACGAAGGTGAAAGGGATGTCGTACGTCAAAAAGACCTCAGACAGGATCCCTCGATACGTCGCCCGGTCGGTAACGACGACACCGATGTCCGCCGGGTCGACACCATCATCCAGCAAGCTCCGAATCCGGCGAGCCGTGGCTCGGACCTCGTCACGTTCTGTTGCGGGTTCAGTGAACGTCAGACCGACATCCTCGTCACGATACGAGGGTGTCTCCGCGGTATGATCGTAGAGACTCCGCACTGCCGCCAACCGATCCTCATTGGTGTAGCTCGGCGTCTGGTATTCCAGTTCGAAATCTAATGCCTGATAGACATCGAGTGCCCGCTCTACACCTGAGTCGACGCCGACACCGTTCCATGACTCATGTGTGAGCGCAAGCGTTGCGACAGTGGGATATGCCCGTGAGAGACGAGCGACAGCCTCTCGTTCAGCGGGTGCCAGACGCGTGAGTCCATCAAGAATAACAGCATCAACCGAGTCCGGAACCGTCGTGAGCAGTTGGTCATTGTCAAGCAGTGTGAGATACTGCTCCGCAACGACGCCCTGCCAGTCGGGGTGTAGTTCACTTCGGAGGCGTTCGTATTCGGCGTATAGCCCAGAGAATGCGGTTGCTTGCTCCGTGAGGCTGCTGTCTGCGATGGACGGGTCAGTCTCTCTGAACGAGCCATAGAGTTCAGCGGCGTCGACTGACTCGCTCCCAGCCGCACCGGCAGCCTGTAGTGCGTGTTCAATTGCGTCTGGATTATCGTAGCCCGCGTATTCCAAGAGCGAAAACAGGCCTTGTACTTGGTCGATAAGATCGTTCGCGGGGGATTCGATCCCTGCGAACGGACCATCAGTTACGCGCTCGCCGTGCTGTTCGATGGCTGCCTCGACAAGCCGAAACCGTTGGACACGACTGAGCGTGCTATTCGCGAGATTTCCCGTCGCGCGCTCATACAATTCACTCACGTAATCGTCGAGCGTCGTACAGGAGAACTGAATCTCGTTGTGACCCTCTCGCCAACGCTGCTGGAGGGAATTTGCGCGCTCCCGGGACTGAGTGAGGCAGAGAATGCTTTCTGGGTGTTCGCCCGCAGTATTGGCAGCCCACGTGAGTGCTCTATCAGTAACCAGATCTGGATCAGGACCAGAGAATAGAGAACGTGTTTCTGACACGAATTGACACTACCTGGAAAGGCAGCTACGGATACATCAATCTACGGGGCAGTTCATCTCGTCGCCTCATATTCGGTTGTGAGTGCGCGATCACGTCGCAGTTTCTCACGAACGTTCTCGCTTCGGCAATCGACATCCAGCCGCTTTCGTTGCCAATCCTCCCCGGATTTGCCGTTCCACACTCCGTACAGTGTTACCTTTGGGAGTCGCAAAACGCCGAACAGCACCGAGAGCGTATAGAGCACGTCCTGTAGTTCATCCCAGGTTACGGTCACCTTCCGTGGGATGTCAACCGGGAAACTCACGTGGTGGGCGAGTACCCCTGCCTCGCGAGCTAGATCGACGAATCCGTAGTCGTTGCTGAGGAGAACAACTTGCTTTCGACTATCCTGATCGTACTCAGCATAGGCGTCGACAATCGCTTCGTCGCCCGTCTCACTCTCAATCGTATCCGCGTACCGCTGATCACGAAGATGTCTATATTCGTAGATCCCGAGGAATCCTTCACGATTCGCTCCTGCTGGCTGATTGTCTAACCGTGCGAATTCGGGCCCGAACGCATCCTCGAGAGCCCGTGTCTCGTAGTGGTTGTAATGCCAATTGAGTTCCTCGTAGATACCCGTCGCGAGAGCGAAGCCATTGACTGGACTCCGTCCGTTTTCGTCACTGTATCGCTCCGGATCCAGTTTGAGTACATCCGGCATCCGCCACGCAAGGAGATTCGTATCAATGCCCAGAGCCACGGGCTGATGGCCAGCGTCTAGGTCGGGATACCCCTGCCGGCGGAAGAACGTCGCCACGTCCTCGCGATTTTCAATATCGACAAGGCCCCCAGCAACGAGCGCTCGAATGTATGTATCCTTGTCAGGCAGGTCTTCGTAGGCCTGTTCACCATATGTCGTGTGGAGTTCCTCGCGGGAATCTTGGTATGTGAGCGCCCCTTGCGTGAATCGGACCGTGGTTGCGACAGGATCGGAGAGATCGATCTCGAGGAGCTCTCCGATTTCCTCACACGGGTGCTGGACACTAACCGAGGTAACTCCGTCCGTGTATAGCGCGTTGAGGAGATGCGTGATGTGGTGACGAGCAAGCTTCATTAGAAGACCTCCTGGAAGTCAACGAGGTCGACCACTGGTCTGGGAACATCGGGGTACAATCGACCGTAGAACCGGTTGTTCGAAACGTAGAGATAGAAGACGTGATCGGCCTCAAACTGAATCCCTGCTTGGAACGCGATCGCCGACATAAACTTCCGACCGGGGGTAACGTCAACCGCTGCCGTACCCCCATCGGCCTGTATCTGAGCGATTGGTTCACGAAAGTGCTCGACGATCCCCTGGAAGTCCGTCTCTGTTTCGAGGTGCGTCACGGAGAGTTCAGGTTCCTCACCGCCGTATTCCACGACCACACGCTCCATCATCGACGTAATATCATCAAACTGGTCGCCGACTCCGGGATTCTCCAGCACGTACAGTTTGTCGGGGCTGAATCCATCCTCGCAAGCCGCAATGAGTGGATTGATGACCGCTTCCAAGTTCGTGCTCATCGTTGTAAGCCACGCATCCACCATTGCTCACCGACCTCCAGACGGAGCACTGCTGGCTTGCCATTGGTCGTACTCGATTTCGGGGTGCCGGACTGCGATGCGTTGAAGCGACTCGTACATGATGTAGAGTTCGCCGACCATCGTGTGAGCGGTATCACGAAGGTCCGCTAGTTGATTCTCTGGACTGGTGTCCCTCACCGGCTGTTGCTCCTGCGGGGGCCGAAGCTGTGTGATGTAATCCAGAATAGCCCCTGTCCCGCTTGCTAATTGCGGGAATATCTCGGCCACTTCGTAGACAGTACCTGGGTGGGCAGCAATGATCTCTCCAGCTACTGAGATATCGTAGGCTGCTTCGATGTCCGCTGGTGAGTCGTAGCCACCGATCTCGTTACGTCGCAACAACGCCTCACCGGCGTCGGCGAACGCACCAACCAAGACCCGCGTCGCCCCCGCAATCGGATCCATTCGTTCGATGCCAGCCGTCTCAGTCTCGCCTTCGGTTATCGAGTGCCGAACCCCTGCGAACGCCGCATACGCTTGAACGAACGCATTCCCTGCCGCATGCCCGTCACGCTTAATTCGTTGCTGGTCTTGCTCGGGAAGGTCATCGAAGGCGTCGACGAACGAATACTGTGGGACAGGGACAAGTGCCGGCTGGGAAGGATCTGACTTCTCATCAAGATCGATCTGTGGGACGGCATAGGTGGAAGTACGACCACTGTGGACCGCATACGCTCGCCGTTCCCAGTCAAGCATCGCCGCTGTCGCTGGCGTCAACTCGTGATACGCAGTTCCGATAGTGCGATGTGGCGCCGGATGCGGACGGTGTCCGATAGTTGCCTCCTGGAATTCACCAGCGGAAATGTACGCAGGGCCATCGATTGTACGTTCCCTGAAGACGATCGTCCCGTCATCCATCGTCGTGTATCGCTTCCCGGGGATCGGCATCCGGATCGTCAACAACCGCTGTGCTAGTCGCTTGAGGCGGTCAGATTCCTCTATTTCTTTTGTCCATCGGTTCGGTATACTGGGCGCTCCAAATCGGGCGCCAGCCACAGCGCCTGCGATCGCACCGACAGTGTCCGTGTCGCCACCGCTGTTCACCGCCTGAACAATCGCTGATTCAGCGGACTCAGCGGTTAATCCGTAATAGAGTCCGGCCTGAAGTGAATCGACGACGTACCCAGAAGTCGAAAGTTGTGCTTCGAACGGTGCCGCGTCGTGGTCGCCAGTGATGACGTCTTGTACCTGCGTGAGTGCCGTTCGAAGTTCTTCTGGGGCTGAAGAGGTATTCGTGAGCGCAGTTCCAAGCGGGTCGCGTTCGTTGCGAATGAGGTTTGCGAGCGTCCGGTTAAGAATCACACAACCCCACCGGCAACGCGGGTCGGCATGTGTAATCGCCGACGAAAGCTGACTGACTTGAGTGAGTTCCGCGTCGAAGTGCCGAAAGGCGATCGCGTACGGCGCACACCGCATCACGCTCCCGTTGCCGGCATTCGAACCCTCCGGGCGCGATTCCCAGACATCCGCACCAGCCTCGTCCCAAGACGCTCCTTCTCTGATCCGGGACAGAGAATCACGAGTCATCAATCCGATATCGAATGGGCGAGACTCCAGCCATTCGACGAACCGACTCGCCACGTCGTCTGGGTCAAACCCACGACGATCGGCGAGACTCTCCGCGATACAAAGCGCCATCTCAGTGTCGTCAGTGATCGTGCCCGGTGGCTGGCCATGCGTGCCGTGGCCAAGCATCTCCGTCACGTCGCCGTGCTTCGATTCGATCTCCGCGGCGCTGTTGAATTCAAGTGGTCGACCGAGTGCGTCACCACAGGCCAACCCAAGGAGACACCCCTCCGCGTTCTGCTCAATTGTCATGAGACTACGATCTCTACCCGGTCGTATAACTCTACACCAGTGACCCCCCTCAACCGAGTCAGCGATCGGAATTTCAAGATCTCACTCATCCGTTGATCTGGTTAAGAGCCCAGGAGGCCCTCGTGCGGACATCAGCATTTTCGTCGCCATGCGCACGGTCTTTTAGCGTGGAAGTCGCGTCTTGAGCAGCAAGGTAACCGAGCGCCCAGCAGGCGTTCTCACGGACTCGTGGGTCGTCATCCGACAGCAGTTCGATAAACGTCGACGTGACGTTCGCAACCGAGTCCGGGAAATCTTCAGCAACCCGGCTAAGCGCACCACTTGCGTTGACGCGTGTGTACGTATCGTCGACGGTCAACAATTCAGATATCTCCTCCGTATACGGCTCAACGACATCGCTGTGGATGATCGCTACGTCGCCAATCAGCGCGATTGCGTTATTCCGGAGTTGGCGATCTTCAGCGGAAAGCAGGGTCGCGACATCGTCGACAATATCGACGGCAATGCTCGGATATTCACCAACGACGCGACCGAGTCCAGCAGTCGCGTTCAATCGGACGGTGTCGGACAGCGAATCATCGAGGATGACGTCTCCGAGTGAGTCAGCAGCAGGTTTCACCGCGTCCGGATATTCGCGCGTGATCCGTGACAGTGCGTACACCGCATACGGCAGTGCGTCAGCCTCGTCTTCAATGATCGTTGTGAGTGTCGGAACCGCGTCCACCACGTCGTCAGGGTATTCAGCGGCGATTGTAGCAACGCACCTGGTTGCTTCCCGTCGGATGGAAACAATATTCGAATCGAGACATGGTACGAGGTCGTCAGCGAGCGGAGCAATTACCCCTGGATCGGTATCCCCAATTGTCCGGAGGGTAGCTAACACGTCGGCCCGGGCGGGGTGGTCTCCATCATCCAATAGCGTCTGGAGGATCGGAATTGCTGGCGTACAATCCGCGGGGCGAACCTTGGCGACCTGGCGCAGGGCTCGGAGCGCATTCTCATCCTGGCGTATGTCACCGTCGTCCCGGTCCAAAGGTGTGAGAAGCGATGAAATACGGACTTCCTCCGGCTGTGTATTGGCCAAGCGACGGAGTCCTACTGCCTCCTCAGCAGGGGTCTCTGCGCCGGCGGTGTACAAACTCGGCGGGGGAAAAACCACAGAGAGCAGCTCAATTTTATCGACGGGGACAGTGAACTGGTCATCACCGGGCGCAAGCGGGGTACACTGGAGCGCCGGCGCTGCGGACGGTCGTTCGAGTGCCACGGCATCCATGGAAACAGTATGGCACAGCCGTGTCCGCTCAACACCATCATCCAAGTACGTAATCTCAAACCCAACCGCATCGGCATGCTCGTCGAGGAACGACGATAGCGACGACGCATCCGCCGGCATAATTCCGGCTGAGGTTGGGAGCCCACCGTCAGCCTCGAGATCACGAGCCCACGGCAGGTCTGGGTGAATCTGGCCCTGTTTGACTGCCGGCACGAACTCCCAGGCGTGATAGTGCTCCCACCCGTCGACGTCATTCAGATCAAGGTCGTCGACGACGATGTAGTCGTCCGCGTCTGGGTGTAGATCGGCGATGAGTGCCAAGCGCTCGCGACGGAGCGGAAACCGCTCATACCGACCAGTGGGTTGCTTCTCGCCGAGCCACTCGTCCCACTCATCAGGATGGCGGCCGACGATTTCGACGATACCCGGTATTGCGGCCTCCTCAGCCAACGTCTGATTCCCAATGGCGTAGACCACATGGGGGGTCTCATGAGCGAGATGACGCACCCACTCCAACGGCACCGCCTCATGACGGGGGTGGGGATTCACGTCAACCGTCCAGTCACGGTCGAACGCGAACACGAGCATCAGTCGCTTACCTCACTGGGCGTCGCGGGCGCCTGCTGGCACAGCCGTTCAAGGAGTTCCACCTCCTGTTCCATCGTCTCATCTCCGACAATGTCCATCTCGTCTGTGAGGTAACGCCGAAGCTGGTCGAACCGCTCGGCATACCGCTCGGGAACAACCAGTGGCACAGACGTGCGCTCGTGCTCGCCGCGGTGATCAGTGAGCAACCAGTCATCGACGCCAGTCGTGTTATCGGCCCGGTCGTGGACGTCCGCCGCCCACGTCCGAAGTTCGCGAGCGTGCCTCGCCAGCGCGACAGCCTTTCTGACGCCGTTATGCGCGTACGCACCGGACTCGTTGGGAACGTCGACGGTGACACGCTCGGTGTACTCGCCACCGTCTCGTTCCATCCATGAGGCGATCAGATCGAGATCCGCGTTTGAGCGCATCTGTTTGAGGCGGACGAGGATGACGCCGCCACGAGCCTCGCCGTCCTGTTTGACGGAGGGGAACAGCGTTCCAACGTGCATCAGGCGGTCGGTCGCAGCGTCCGCGGACGGCGATCCGTGAACCGCCTCGATCTCGTAGCCATCTGCGTCGAGATCGAGGTTCAGATCGTACACCAGCGGGGTGACCATGTAGTCGAACTCCTCGCCCAGCCGACGCTCGAACTCCGTAGCCGAATGGATGAAGTAGTGGTTCGCCCCGCGAATGTCCGACAACGTGTCCACGAGCTCCGCGTTCGCGTCCAGCCCCATGCCGATGAAGGTCGTGTGAACTCCCTCGACAGCCGCCTCCGCGAACAGCTGGGTGAGTTCGTTCTCTCCCGTCGCCCCCGTGTTTGGCATCATGTCGGTCATGAAAACGACACGACGCTCAACGTTCGGTCCAGACTCTCCGTCGACCAACATGTCGACGGCCGCTTCGAAACCGTCCTCAAGGTTCGTACTGCCGCCAGCAGCGATCTCACGGATGTGGCGACGGATAGCTGGCATATCCGTCGTTCCGACATCACGGAGTGGCTTCGCGACGTGGGCACGGTGGTTGTACAGGACGACGCCCAGCCGGTCCTCGTCGTGGAGCTGCTCGGTAAGCGCGCACAGCGACTGCGTCGCCGCGTCAAGTTTCGTCGCCGCGCCGTCCTCGGCCTCGCGCTTGTGCCCGTGTTCGTCGTAGTAGTACGCGTCGAAAGAGCTGTCCATCGACCCAGAGACGTCAAGGACGGCGACGAGATCCAGCCGTGGCCGCTCGAACTCATCAACCGAGAGGGTCGAATCCAGCCCCACCGACAGGTAGCGTTCAGTCTCTCCACTGAGTGGGTGATCGGTCACAGCGGTCGCGTAGCGCGGCGCGAACAAGGCGTCCGATTCGGTCCGCGTGCCTGTCTCGAAATGGTAATCGTAGAATAGTCCCTCGTCGCTGATCGCCTCCGGCTGTGGCGTATACCCGTTTGCGAGGTTCTCCCGAAAGTTGGCCACGTCTTTTGCCCCGCCAGCGGCGAGTCCAACTGTCTCCTGACTCGCCGCGTTTGCGCTTGCCGGTGCCTGAGATGCGCTCTCCATCACCTGGTTTTCGAGAATCCGATCGTCCTCAACAGGGTCTCGGAGTTCGAACGCGTCGACGTAGCGTCCACAGGACTCACAAACGTAGTCGGGTGGAGAAACCGTCTCGTCGTTGTCCATCGACGTCCAGTCATCGACGAGTGACCGGTCGTCACGAACCCGACGGATAGTCGCCTCGGCATCGATGATTCCGAACGACTCCTCCAGAGAGAGTTGTGATGCCGCCCGCGTGGCGGCAGGTCCAACCGCGTCGACAGTCTGTCCTTGTCGAAGTGCTCCCCCGCAGTCAGGGCATTCATCACTACTACCGCTTGCTGCGGAGACGGGAGCAGCGCCCAGGAGCCCCGAAATGTGGTGGGTTGCTCCAGTTTTCAGGTCGAGGAGTGTCTCACTGTCAGGCGTGACGAGTACCGTGAACTGCCGACCAGATTGATCGGCTACCAGCAACCGGTGGACCTGTTTTCCGTCGCAGTCGATAGCTCTCCGGGTGATGAATTCGACTGCGATGTCATGACGTTGCCCGTCTGCTATGTCCGCGTACATCGTATCCATGGTGTCTGTGTGGTCTGTCATACCCCGGACAGCCAACGGGTGGTTGACGACAGCGTGGACGCTCGCCCCGGATCGCTGAGGAGAGTAATCACCATTACGATGCGTCTTTTCCTACTTTCACACCCACCAGTATGAGACAAGATGTGATAAATGCTTCGCCAATAAGCAGGATAGAGCAGATATTAGAGAAAAAAGACTCACTACAGTGTCCTTTAAACCGCTATTGAGAGAATATACTACTCTAAAGGATGGATTGTTTGAAGGAAATAGCCGCTATGCTGTCGAGTATTGTGTCGAAACAATCATTGCGAAGGGAATCGTGGGTTAGTCAACAAACCCATGGCTATCGACGCTGGTGACGCTCTCGTCCGGGAGCTTCACGACCATAATCCGTGGTGGGAACGTGGGACAGAGGCATTCTCACTCCCCGCACGACAGAAGAGCGACTTCTATCATCTCGCCCGACCCAACGAGTCCGGAAGCCAGTTCGAGGACCAACCACTGCTCGGTCTCGTGGGACGACGGGGCGCCGGGAAAACAACGCTCCTCCACCAATTCATTCATCAGCGCATTGAGGCTGGCGACGATCCGGAACGCTTCCTCTATCTTCCATTCGACGCGGACCCGCTTTACCAACTCCAGTCCGACGAACAGCTGCGGCGTGTGGTCCGGTACTACGAAAGTCGGATTCTGGGCCGCATCGAGGCAGACCACCCGCACTTCATCCTGATCGACGACGTCCATCAAATCGAACATCCGAACAAGCCGACTATCGACGGGTGGGGTGGCCCAGTCGCGGAATTGCTCGAAGGTGTCCCAGGTCGACACATCGTTGTGACCGCCAGCGCCGGCATCCAAGTCGAACGGGAACTCGAAAGCATCGGGATGCCGGCCGACGACTACGACATCCAGCCAATTCTCCCCGAGAAATTCCGGGACTATCTCTTCACGTTGTATTCAGACCTTGAGGAAGAAGATACTCGCGTGAGCCCTACCTCACTCCGGACCGGGGAAAACAGCCTCCCAGCGGCTCTCGAGAGTGGGGAGACCGAGTCTCTCGTCGCAGAACTGCGTCAAAAGTACGGGAAAGTGGCAGGTGTCGAACGACGCATCCAGTCACAGGTTGTCGACTACCTCGCAATGGGCGGTACCATCAGCTATGATCTTGACGGCGCCGCCGAATCTGCGGCCGATCTGACCGAGGATGACTACGCGCGACTGCGAGAGGACGTTCGAGACGCGCTCTATCAGGAGGTTCCGGGTTTCGAATCGATTCAGACGATAGCAGACCTCGAACGCCTTTGTGCGCTCGCCGCCCGAAACAGAGGGACTGAACCGTTCCGGTATCAGGACCTTGTTGAACTGTTCGACGTCGACCGGCGGACGATCGCCGATAGCTACCTCCCTGCGCTGGCAGAGCTGTACCTGTTGACTGGGGTTACTGAGTATGACAATAGTCGCCCCCGGTCGGTGCGCCTCTATCTCCGAGACACAGGGCTGGTTACAGCACTGGCAGACGGTGACGCCGCAACAGTCCGAAATGATTTCGACCGCGAAGCCGACCTCGCTCGAGTCGCAGCGTTCGATCATACGATGCGATTCGCCTACGGGATTAACGCCACCGTAGGTAACGATATGACACCGTCCGTCCAGTACTGGCGCGGACGGGAGGGAGAAGTTGATTTCGTCTTCGAGATAGATGGGACTCCTGTCCCGATTGGACTGGCATATCAGTCACGCGAGCGTGAGGAGTCACTCGAAGCTGTTCGAGAGTTCAAGAAGGCGTACGATGTACCGGTTGGGTTCCTCCTCGCTGGAGACACAGTGCGAGGTAGTCAGCCGATTGAAAATCTCGGTGAGGGAATCATTCAGCTTCCGTACTGGTTGTACCTGCTCCTCTGCTAGGTCATTATGTTTTCATCAATAGATTGAGCTGAGACGTTTGCCACGTTCCGTCCCTGATGAAGACCAACAGAGTTCGATACAGGGAAAAACCGGAGATTCGATGTCCGCGAAGCACTTTCTACTTTAATTGCCAAATATGGAGTCTCGAATACGGCCGACAATCCCGCTATCATCTTCTGTCGATTCGGATGATTCACCGGAGTTCGCTGGTGGTTGGTCCGAATTGTCGGATTGGGCCTCAGCTGCTTGGTTTACAGTGTCTTCGGTAGGTTTTGATTCGGAAGCACTTGCCCGGGTAGATTCTGTGGTGTGAGTTTGATTTGCGTCTTGCTCAATCTTGGACTGTACCGGTGCGTCATTCTCTTCGGGTTGAAGGGCGTCCCGTGTCGCTTCGAGGAGCTCGACGAGTTCGGTTGGTCGTTCACGATAGAGTGGGAAGAGCCACCAGACCCGTTGGAGGCCTTCGATCGAGAGCGCCTCCTCTTCACGGAGGTTACCCATCGCGGTTTGCCAGTTGTCTTTGTGTACTCGGTCGCCGCTGAGCTCGAGGGTTCCCAGGAGTTCTGTGGTGGCCTCGAAGGTCAACGCATTCAGGAGTTCTTCGAGTTGGACGTTGCCTTGGACGGTTTCGATCTCGAGATCTTCTAGCAGATCTTGCGCCCACAGTTCGTGGCCGCGCTGTTCGGCTCGTGCGAGGAGGTCAGTGTCAACACCGGCGTCATCGATAACCGGTTGGACACCGATCATTTCGCCGAGTTCGCGTACCCAGTTGAGCTCTTGAACGTATTCTTTGGAGTCGAGCCCAGGGACATAATTCTCATCCGGCATTGAAATAAAGTGGTGGAAGTGCGGTCGCTGTTCACCGTGTTTCCGAAGGATACGTCCCATTCGCTGTACGAGTTGAAGTTTTGTTTTGGTTCCAGCGACGTTGATTCCGACTTCAGCATCCGGTACGTCGATCCCTTCGTCGAGCATTTTCGGAGAGATCAGGACGCCGTTGTCGCACTTGCTGAACGCGTCGATATTCCGCTGTACTGTTTGACGAGTCTTCCGGGAGGACGATTCGAGTTTTGAGTGTGCGAGGTACACATCACCAGCGGTGTCTTCAAGCCGGTCAGCGATTTCGTCAGCAGTATCAATATCCATCGCGAAGATGACGAGTTTGATTGGCCGATCAGGGTCAGCGAGGTACTCTTCAGCAAGAGAAACAGCGTCGTCGATTTTCGGTTGTGACCGGTGACGAATCCAACTTCGAGAGTGGATAGTCGTCGCAAGATTTTGCCATTCGTCTGGAATTGCGTCCTCGGAGAGAGTGCGACCGGCAGCTTCATGTGCGCGGATGAAATCACCAAGGTCTTCGAATTCGACGAACGGGACCGGAAGATCCTGTAGTAACTTCGTCGTCGTGTCTGCGTGTTTGAGTCGTTTGAATTGACTAGAAATCCGGTCGGTCGTTTCATCCCATTCCTCCTGTTCGTACGGGTCAAGTGGTGTGGGGTGAACTGTCCAATCGAAGTCCGGAATGATCCCGTCGCGTTGTGCCTGTTCGACGCCGTACGTGTACACGACATTGCCGAGGAGTTCTGTGAGTTGGCGACGCTTCATGCTCTGGTCGTCGCCAATCGTTGCTGACAGCCCCATCGCAGCGGTGTAGTTTGGCCGGTCAATCGCGGCTCCGTAGCCGCTTTCATTCGCGTAGTGGTGGACCTCGTCGTAAATGACGAGGTCGTATTGATCGGCGAGGTCACGGTCGTACCGTGGGAGTAGTGATTGAGCAGTTTGGAATTCAACGCGCCCGTTCGTGAACGTCACGTCTGTGGCCTTGTCTCCTGGATCGTGTGCGGGCATTGGGAGCCCGAGTTTTTCTTGAATTTCACGCTCCCATTGTTTGAGGATTGCATTCGAGTGAGCAACGACGAGAATGCGAGCATTGTCGGGTTCAGAGGTGTCTGGTTGACCTGGGAAGGCTCCGCAAATATCGGCGATGGCGGCGATTCCAGCAACAGTTTTCCCCGTTGCTGTTGCCATCTCGAGAATCCCTTCGCGATCGTTGTCTTGCCACTGTTGTAATCCGGCCTCTTGGTTGTCCCACAGCGACACCATCAGGAGTGGTGCGCGGAGTCGCTCACGGGCAGTCGCTTGATCAAGGGAGCCGAGCGCTTCGGCTTCCTTCAAGAGTGGTTGGAGGAGTGACCGGTCATCGTAGGCTTCCTGCTGTGCGGCGGTGACGAATAGTTCGAGTAAGTACAGGCCACTGCCGCGTCCGATATGTGTAATGTCTAGTGCACTCGGATCGAATCCGCGCTCTCGAACGTGTTTCAGTAAGACTGTTTCGGCAGGTCCAGACAGAACGTCTGCTCGGGCGGTTCGTTGGGCGGGAAGTTTCTGATTAAGCCCAACGATGTCTTTTCGGAACTGATGGAAGCGTTCGCGATTCTGTTCAACTGGTGTCGGATCGATAATCCCCTCAATCCGATCAGTAATGAAGTCGGCAAATAGGCCGCTGTAGTACTGTTCGAGGGAGGACCATTCGACCGGGTCAACTGGTCCTTCGTACCGGGTGATGACGATTTTATTCGCTACCTCATCATCAAGAAGAATGAGTTGCTCAATGGCTGGGCGTTGCGAGAGGACATCGGCTTGGTACTCATCAAAGAAAGTGTAATCATAATCTTCCAGCCGCGTCATGTGTTATCACTGTCAATATTGGTGGGGAAATAGCTACCGACCGCTGTCTCAAAATTGGTAGACGGCAGTTGGGTAAATGGCTAGACTGCTGTTACTGTGTTTGAGTTACTGATTGAGAAGTGAACGGAGTATCGTGGGGAGTTCCGCATCAAGTTCGCCTGCTTGTAGAATTGTAATCGGTTCGTCATTCTGTTCATCAATAGAGGGTGTTGATTGGTCAAGATCTTGTACGACCAGTAAACCATTCCACCCGCTACCGAAGATATCCACCTCAGCACTCGTGTTATGTCCGAAAACAAAGTCTTCGTTGACACGGAGGAAGGCAAGGTATTCAAGCGTCTCCTTGATTCCAGTCCGAATTGTTTCCTCACGGGTACTGTGCTTCACTTCGGCGATGAGATACTCATACGTGAGCGGGTTGTCGGATTTGACTTCAAGGACAATAACATCAGGACGACCCGTGTGATTCTGGAAGTCCTTATCGAAGTACGTACTGGCAACATCGCGCGCGGTTTGTTGGACGCGCTCAGCACGAGTGGGTTCTCGATTGTCTGGGATAGTGTCTGTACTGAAGGAGAGCCCACGGTCGCTCGCAGATTTGTCGTGGTACAACACGATCTCTTGGGCACCGTCGATCCGGGCGACTTCTTGTCGGCCACTCTTGATTGTTTGAAAGACTGGTTGCGTGTCCTGTAACTCTTCAAGCGTGGTGATGAATCGGAAGAGGACGTAGAGTTCGAAGAGCCGGGCTTGATCGTCCGGAGTGATCGCGGTTTGACTGAGGAGGGTACGTAACGCGTCCGGATTGCCGTCGAACAATTCCTGACGGCCGCGGAGAAGCGTAGCGGCGCCACGGTAGATTTCTTGTCGCGAGTTGGCAGCGGTAGTGAGCATCCGTTCGGTTGGTTCGTACGTTTCCGGGTCGCGGATGCGACGGACGTGGACGTTGCGTTCGACAGTACGTTGTACCTCGTCAATGAGGTCGGTGTTAGCTTGCCACCCGTCGGTGACCCAATCATAATTCCCTTTCAGATACTCGTCGGCATCACGCAGCGTCGTATAGATGATCGAGAGGAGACGCTTGAGAACGATATTTTCGGGTATGTCGTAGTCTTCAGAGCGGTTTTCGGTGACGAATAACGACCGGTCGTTGGGATTGGTGGAATACCGTGTCTTGACCGTTGCGCCCCAGTTGATATGCCCGTCGATGCCCCCACGTTGCGTACGGGCAACGGTTTTCGTTTCGGTGCGGACGTTCCGCAGCCGTTGTGAGAGCTGTTCGACGAACTCGACGACATCGGGCTTGAGGATAAAGTGAAGATCGAGCAGGAGCTCGTAATCTTCGAACCGTTGGTCGAGTGCCTCAGGCTTGATTGAGGTGGCGAGCTCCTGTTTGGGGAACCCGCCGTTCATGACGTACGCAAGGATGTCTTGGGTGAGCCCGTCGATTAGCTCCTCGCGGTTCATGACTCGGTTTCGGTGTCGATCGTGACTTGAAGCATGTCACTCGCAGCGGTTCGAAGCGTTTCAGTGTCGGTTGCGTCGACCGCTGCGATGTGCGTGATGATTTGCTTGCGTTCAGGGACACCCTCAAGCTGTGGGAAAATATAGCTGATAACGGCCTCAGTGACACGTTCAGAGAGGTCGTCTCCTGCGCCGGTGTGGCGGTTCGTGACGTACGCGAGCATGTCCCGGACAATCGCGGGACCAATCGACCGGTCCTCAACCGCTTGGTTCGTCTGCTTCCACACTTGCCCGATCGCGTCACGCTCCTCGTCTCTCGGGTCAATCCCATCCCAGGCGTCGATATATGTATCCATCTCGCTCGTCAGCTCGTGCCTTGCGGTGTCGTCGTCCTTAGTAGAGAACTCGGGAGCAGGAACACGAATGAACGCAAAGCGGCGCATGAACGCGTAGCTCATCTCGTATAGCGAGGTTTTGTCGTACGTGTTCATCGTGGCGAAGATCCGCCACGAATCGGGGACCACGTATTGGTGTTCAGCAGGCAAGCCGTCGAGATGGTCAGTTGTGAGGAGCTCAATCTCACGGTTATTCCGGGTGAAGGGAAGCTGAACGGATTGGCCAGAAAGTAGCGTGAACAGTTGGCCGAACGCCTTGTCGATATCAGCCCGATTCAATTCGTCGATGATCACGGGCTCATTCGATTGAACGCCGGTCTGCGTATCCTTGAGTCGGTTGAGAATAATTCCGGGCGTGAATGCGAGATCGCCGTCCGCGTTGTCGCTGCTAGTTTCAGTTGGCATGTAGCCGCCAACGGTGTCGAATGTCGACCAATCAGCTGTCGCTGTAGTGAGTTCGGATCCGGTGTACAAGTGCGGGTACGAATCAGCGAGATACGTAGCAACGCGTTCTACAATCTCCGTCTTCCCAGTCCCAGGCGGGCCGGTTAGGATGATGTGATCGCCGGCGAGGAGTGCGGCTTCGATTTGCTCGATAATCGTTTCACCAAGGTCACCTGGGAAGTACAGGCCGTCAAGGAGTTCGTCAGCTGGGAGCGTCCCGGAAAATGATTTCTCGTGGTTGATCGGCGGGAGTTCTGTGAGATTCGGTGCTAACTCTGAAATGATGGCGCGTGGACGATCGAAGTCTCGGCTGTCATCATCAGCTCGGAATGTGACGAACGTGTTCTGTGTCGGGAACTCTATGTCACTCGCCTCTCGACAGAGTTCTTGAACGCGGTCGATCGAAAGCCCGTTTCGCGTAAGTGCAGTGACCTCGTCGTTGAGCGTACTGTGGCTTTTTTCGCGGTTCCCAGTCGCAAAGTCGATCGCATCAATGTCGCTCGTTATGAACAGCCGGTCGAACCCGATGACGTGTGAGAACTCCTTATCGGCCCGCTGTTCTTCGGGGAACCACTCCTGATCTTTCAGGGATGTCTCTCCGAAGATACCAACGCCGAACACGACACCGGGTTGGTCGTTGAGTGCGCCATTCGTTGGTTGTTGTTGTGAATGGAGGATGGCCACATCGCCGGGGGCAACGCGCTCTCGCTTGGCAGCGTGACTGTCTTCGACAAGGAGTCCACGGTATTCGATCGCGGTCAACCAGAAATCAGGCGGTGCCGTGAATTTGTACACCGTCGCGTCTGTGTCCGTGTCAAGATGCGTGAGCACCGGATGATCAACAGACTCTGGTTTCGGAGTCGGTGGGTCGTCATCCGGTGATTCAACAGTATACTCATCGTGTAGAATCGTTTTGAGCTTGACTTGGTTGACGTTCTCTCGAATCCCGTGTTGTCGCTGTAAGTCGCGCAAGAACGCCATGAATAGCGTTTCAGCTTCTGAAAGCTGATCAAGGGTTCCTGAGCCCAGCTGTGAAGCTTGTGACGCAAGTCTGTCCTCTGTGGTGGCAAACAGTGACCGGATCTGTTCAAGACGAACCGCTGCTGTAGGCGTGACGGTGGTTTGTACAGCGATCGGAGAGAGATGAGCCGACCAGTCTTCAAGTACGGTCCCTGTTATTTCACCTGCCAGCCAGTTTTCGATCGTCGAATCAGCTTGGACCCGCTCGAAAATATCGTCCATCGTCTCTGAAACAGTCTCGTACTGACCAGCTGGGCCGATTGCTGGCTCTCTCGAACACGGGTCTGGGAGGTTGGTGGAAGGTGGATCATCAATGACACGTTCGAGTTCAGCAAGGTCACTCGTCACCGAGGAGTCAGCGCGAGTTAGTGCTCCCCGAAGTTCTTCGAATGCCCGCGTTTCAGCAAGAGTAGCATCCGGCGTAAGGCCCGACGAAAGATCCCACTGCTGCGAATCCCGTAGCTCCTCTCCAAGCGTGACAACCCAAGCAACGGGCCAGACGTGCGGATGGTCAACTCCCGTTTCAGTGGCGAGATACTCGTTACAGTGATGGTATCCACCGGGGAGTGTGACGCCAATTCCGAGTACGTCGAACCCATCTTTAGCGATCAGTAACTGGCCCGGTTCAATCTCCTCAGAGAATACCCTGAACGCTTCTGTAGCGTCACCGGTTGCTCTCTCATCGTTTTCGTCTGGGGGTGAGTGACTGACTTGTGAATCCCCGTCAGAGACACGAGCAAGCGAACAAAGCCCGTCAGCGCGCCATATTGGCCATAGATCATCCACATCCGCTGTGTCTGGCTCACCAACATTGATCTGCCAGACCGTTCGGTCTCCGATATCACCTTGGTCAAGCCGGTCGCGCAATCCGGATTCATCGACTTCAAGGAGCCAGTGACAGTACCAGTCAAGATTCCGGAAATGCTGCTTGAATCCGAATTGATCACGAACAGCCATGTACCGCGGGATTTCACGCCGATAATTCGATAAGCTCGACGTGATATCGAATCCGAAATATTCCGTCATGACAGTCCGTGTTCGACCGTTATTTATCGGGAATAGCGTCGGATTGAGGAGGCTCAAGACTGGCGTCATCTTCCCAGCCTGAACCCCTTCGGTATCTGCAGCTGCAATTGCGTCTACCGCATCAAGGAGCTCGCCTTCTGATGCCGTGTCATCACGGAGTGTTTCAAATGCGTTCAGCAGCGCTACCTCCCCATCATCTGTAACATCGACACCGAACGCTTGCCCGCCGACAATCCCGAACTCCTCAGGGACAACATCGTCTAGGCGCTCTTTCGTTGCCTCTGGGAGTGCCGAGTCACGGATGTTTGATCGGAGCGTCTCGGGATTGAGTTTGACGTTCGTGGCGTCACAGATGATTTTGAGTTCAAGCGAGCCAAGTGTATCTGCGTCGAGACATGCGTCCACGAGTGCTTCGACGAGAGACGCTGTCCGATCAAACTTTGTGAGTATCTCCTCCCAGTCGGTCTCTTGGTGATATTTCTCGACCGACCACGTGAGGAACTGGTTTGTCTGCCCATCCACATCGACCGCTGGAAGCGGTCGGGCTCTAAACTGTGATAACAGGAAATCCACAGCCGAACCAGAAAGCTCAGAGAGGTACGTTTGCGTGAGGTCGTAGTTCTTGTCTACTGGATAGTACTGTTCTGTCCGACGGTCTTCGCGACCGAGTTCCCGTTTTAATTCCTTGTCGACCGGTATCGGGTCTGGGAGTTGATACAGTTCCACCGAGACTCGATAGTACTCTTCATCGCGAACAGTGTACGTTTCAGCAAGAGATTCAACAAGAGAGTAGCCGATGACTTCGCCTTCATAATTGTGAAATATGACATCACCTGGGGTGAGTTTCGTGAGGTCGTGGTGCCATACGGTATCGACCGATGCCCGGACGTACTCATCGACAATCTCAGCTTGATTCTGCTGGTTTACCCAGTAGAAATCAGCACTTCCCGGCGCGATATCACTACGTTGAAGATCAAACGATGAACCACGACCAGAAGCCATGCGATCGTGGATACCCCCGACGCTGAAAAATTGATGTGTTGTGGGGAGTGCTCCGCTGTCACTGCTCCACGAGGCAGGCTTTTAAACGCGATAGTCAAAAGTATCGTCATGAATAGTCGAACCGATTCTGAAGTGGGCAGGCGGGGAACGACAGCTCCTCTCGGAGATTACCTCGCTCTTTCCAGCGACGTATGACGCATACCATATACAGTTTATTGATGTCGACGCCGCATCACCGTTCAGCATCTCGATGACTGGCATCCCAACCCCGAGTAGGTTAGGGTCCCCGCAGCGAGTCGGAGCGTATTGTAAGGCACGAGCGGCTTCCGAAGCGCTTGGAGAATGATCCACCTGTTTACCTGAGTTGGATGAATTGCGTCTCCGTGACCCCTTACTAGCCCGGGCTCGTCTCGGTATCAGGATACAGTGTGTCTTTCGCGGCAGCAAGCACCGTTGGCTCAGCGAGCGTGACTG
>OBKM01000273.1_pt1 | contig 25802 bp, 23 predicted proteins | sample 1519691 | NCBI WGS metagenome assembly OBKM01 (sample SAMEA37050418, study PRJEB22526) | metagenome | biome: saline pan; feature: lake; material: water | place: Egypt | collected 2015 | depth 0.5 m | reverse complement strand
GACGCTCATCTACCAGTTCACGCAGGTGTGGAACGACCTCCTCTTCGCGATCGTCTTGGTGAGCGACCCGTCGAACCGGGTCGTAACGGTCGCGTTGAACCAGCTGCAGGGATCGTTCGTACAGCAGTACAACCTCCAGATGGCGGGGGCGTTCATCGCGGCGTTGCCGACGCTAATCGTGTACGTCCTCTTCGGCGAACAGTTCGCGAAAGGCGTCGCAGGTGAAACATAATGGCACGACTCGAACTCGACTCGGTGACGAAGCGATTCGGCGAGGGGGACGGATCCGTCCTCGCCGTAGACGACGTGAACATCGACATCGCGGACGGGGAGTTCCTCGTCTTGGTCGGACCGTCCGGCTGCGGGAAGTCGACGACGCTCCGGATGGTCGCGGGGCTCGAAACGATCACGGACGGCGAGATCCGGCTCGACGGCGAGCGGATCAACGAGCAGGGGCCGGCAGAGCGGGACATCGCGATGGTGTTCCAGAGCTACGCGCTGTACCCCCACATGACCGTCCGGGAGAACATGCGCTTCGGGCTGGAGGAGTCGACCGACCTCGCCGGCGACGAGATGGACGAACGGGTCGAGAGCACGGCGGCGATGCTCGACATCACCGAGCTGTTAGACCGGAAGCCGGGGGCGCTCTCCGGCGGCCAACAGCAGCGCGTCGCCCTCGGTCGCGCCATCGTCCGCGAGCCGAAGGCGTTCCTGATGGACGAGCCGCTCAGTAACCTCGACGCCAAGCTCCGCTCGCAGATGCGCACCGAACTGCAACAGCTCCAGGCCGACTTGGACACCACGACGGTGTACGTCACCCACGACCAGACGGAGGCGATGACGATGGGCGATCGGATCGCGATCTTGGACGCCGGAGAGCTCCAGCAGGTCGCAACGCCGCTGGAAGCGTACCACCGCCCGGCGAACCGCTTCGTCGCCGGCTTCATCGGTGAGCCGTCGATGAACTTCATCGAGTGCGAGAGCGACGGCGAAACGCTCGTCGCCGACGGGTTCCGGTACCCCCTCGACGCCGCAGCCGCGAGCGCCGTCGCGGAAAGCAGAGCGGTTACGCTCGGGATCCGCCCCGAGGACATCGTCGTCGAGGACCGCGTGAGCGACGGATCGACGTCGGCCGCGGACCACGCGTTCACCGCGACCGTCGAAGTTGTCGAGCCGATGGGCGACGAGAACGTGGTACACCTCTCGATCGCCGACGGTCCGGAGCTGATCGCGACAGTCGACGGATTACGTCGGATCGACGCCGGCACCGACGTCACCGCTACGATCCCCGAGGACGCGATCCACGTGTTCGACAGCGATTCCGGCGAGGCGCTCCACAGCCGCTCGCTCGACGACGCCGAGCTGAACGAGACCCGCGTCTGAGTCGTCGCCGGCGGTCGACTGCGGCGGCGCCGGCGAGGACGGTCAACACCCCCGCCGCTCCCACGCACGACCCGTCGCCTCGCCGATCGCAGCCGCGGCGACGACTTCGGCGTAGAACGCGACGAAGAATCCGAGCGCGACGGCGTTGAGCGGTCCGTAAGCCGCGGCAGCGACCGCGAGTCCGGCGGCGGAAAGGAGCGTCGCGACGAGGTAGCCGGCGTCACGCGTCGCGGCGCCGAGACGCGTGGTGTCGACCGCCGCGCGGAGCGAGCGGTCGCGGGCGACCGCGACGAGCGCCGCCGGAAGCGGGTAACAGATCGCGAACGCCAGAAGCGTTGAGACGGTCGTCCCGGCGAGGAAGATGAGCCCGTCCGTCGTGCCGGTCGGGTCGATCCCCTCGAGCGGGCCGCCGAGCGTCACGACCAGCAGCGCGACGGGCACGACGAGATACCCGAGACACGTCACCGAGAGCCGGAGCCCGTCGCGGAGCAGCGGTCCGACCGGACGCCAAGCGGGGCGCTCCGCCTCGACGTGAGACGGTGACGCCGCGGTCGCCGAGAACACCCGGGCGAGGTAGCCGGCGACCGCGACGAACGGAAGCACGGGCACCCAGACGGCCAGCAGGTGGAGCCCGCCGCCGACGAGGAGCGCGTCGAATCGGGGCGACCCCCGGACGGGGTACGTAACGAGGTCGGGGATCACTCGCGGATCCGCTCGACCTCTCGTTTGATCCCCTCGCGGACCCGGTCGGAGACGGCTTCGGGGGGCCCGTCGACGGTCTCGGCGTCTTCGGTCTCCAGCAGTCGGTCGAGCTTCCGCTCGAACTCCGTCTCGTCGATCTCGCCGCGCGCGTACCGCTCTCTGAGCGCGTCGAGGGCGGGGTCGACACCGTCGTTGGCGGCGTCGGTCGCGTCGTCGTTCTCCGGGACCGGTCTCGTCAGCGTGTGGAACACGGGCAGGAGAATGAACAGCCCGAAGAACCAGACGAGCGGGAGCGTCCACCAGACGCCCGTGAGGAGCGGGGCGGCGACCCCGACGCCGACGACGAGGAAGGCGAACACCCGCCGCCAGCGGTGACGGAGGTTCCACGCGATCCGACGAGCGAGCCCGGTCATAGTCGAGTCGACGACTGCGAGGATGAAATCGGTTTCGTCGCGTCGTCGTGTGCAGTTCCGCCGAGCCGGTCACGGAAGCTCGAAGACCAGCCGGTCCCCCGGCTCGACGCCGTTGCGGTCGCTCCACCCTCGGGGCACCTCGAGGACGTACTGTCCGGTCCCGCGGTACTCCGTGAGCGGTCGAGACTCCGGCTCCGCCTCGTGGATCTCGGTGACGGTGCCGTCGGGAGCGACGAACAGGATGTCGATCGGGAACGCCATGTTCCGCATCACGTAGGCGTACTCGTCGGGCTCGTCGTGGACGAACAGCATCCCCTCGTCTGCGGCCAACTCGTCGGTGGAGGAGAGACCGACGTATCGCTTGAGAGTGCTGTCGGCGATCCGAACGTCCACGGTCGCGAGCGACGCACCCGTCTCGCCGTCGACGGCCTCGACGGTCGTCGTCTCGTAGCCGGCGATCAACAGGCCGGGGTTCGCGGCCACCGCGGCGACGACGAGCGCGACTACGACGGCGAGGCCAACGGCGACGAGGCGACGGCGGTTCACGGCGGGGGTTCGCGGTCGGAGGTGAAATCGGTTGTCACGGGGCGTCGGGGTCGTCGACGAACGGAGCGTCAGGGTCGTCGACGAACAGGCCGTCGACTATCGTCTCGATCAGGGCCGCCTCGACGGCCTCGTAGTCGGCAGCGTCTCCGGACTCCGTCAGCGTCTCCCGCGATCGGGTGGTGTACACGAGCGAGCGGATCAGCCCGGAGACCACCTCGGGGTCGTCGATTCGGAACTCGTCGAGCGCCACCCAGCGGTCGGCGTACGAGAGGTCGCTCTCTCGGATGCTCGCCGCGAGCGACTCCCGTTCGGCGTCGGAGAGCCGCTCTCGGAGGGTGTACAGCTCGTTTTCGACGATTAGCCGCGAGATGAGCGGGTTCGATCGAACCTCGCGGAACATCGTCTCGATCATGGTCCGGACCTCCTCGCGGGGCGTCGTCGCCGCCGATACGGCCTCGTCGATCCGCGCCTCCAAGCGGTCCCGCTCGGTGCAGAGCACTTCGACGTACAGCGCCTCCTTGGAGTCGAAGAACTGGTAGAACGTGCTGGTCCCGATGTCGACGACCTCGGTCACGTCTTTGATCCGGGTCCGTTCGAACCCGAACTGCGCGAACAGCTCTCGTCCCGCCTCCACGAGCTGTGAGCGGATTCTGTCGCGGTCGGCCGCGCTGAACCGGCTCATCGGCCGGGGGGAACGACGACGGCCGTCTCTCGAGCGATTGCTGCCATACCGACGCCCACGATTCCACGAACGAAAACGTTATTGATTCGTGGACGTTCGTTCGACCGTGAAGCGAATCGTCTCCGCGGCGCCGTCCGCTCCGTTCTCGCCGCACCGTTCGTCGCCTCCGCACGACCCGTACGAATCGCCGTACCGCCCGGATTCAGCGGGCTCCCCCGGAATCGGACGGGGGCGGTGAACAGATGGTCTCGACGCGAACGGTGCTCGCCGTGCTCGCCGTCTGTGTCGTGGGGATTTCGGCCCTCGCGCTCGCCGGCGGGGGCGTCGCGCAGACGAACACGACCCAACAGCAGACGGCGGCGACGCAGGCCGGCGGGCAGCCGAACCTCGACGTCCACGTTCCGAGTCCGGCGGTTACCCCTGGTGCGACGAACGAGGTGACCCTGCAGATCTCGAACGACGGCGAGCTCGACTACGGTCCCGCCGAAGCCAGGGAGATCGTGACGACCGCTCGCAACGTCCGCGTCGAGGCGGACGCCGACGGCACCCCGCTCACGGTCGAATCGGGCGAGACGGCGATCGGCTCCGTCACAGAGGACCGGCCGGGCGAACTGCCGGTCGCGATCAGCGTCCCGGACGACGTCGAGGAGGGGACCTACTCCGTCGACGTCCGCGTCCGCTACTCACACACCTTCCGGGCGGGGAGCGTGAACCAAGACCGGACGCGGACGCTGCGGACGAGCGTCGACGTCGAAGTCGACTCGGACGCGCGCTTCGAAGTCGTCAACGCAACGACGGACGCGCGGATCGGCGACACCGGGACGCTGGAAGTCGAGCTGGAGAACGTCGGTGCGGACTCCGCGAGCGACGCGAACGTGATCTTGGAATCGTCGAGCGCCGGGCTCGCGTTCGGCGAGCAGCCACAGGACACGGCCCGTATCGCGGAGATCGACCCGGGCGAGACCGCGACCGTTCGGTACGACGTCGGGTTCGCGTCGGACGCGCCGGTGCGCGAGTACGCGCTCGACGCGAGCGTCGCGTTCCGAACGCCGGAGGGCCTCCAGCGGCTCGACGAGACGCCCACGGTCGGCGTCACGCCGGCGGAGCGACAGCGGTTCACGATCGACGACGTCGAGTCCGACCTGTACGTCGGCGAGGACGGCGACGTACGAGGGACCGTCACCAACGACGGACCCGTCGAGGCCCGGAACGTCGTCGTCAGGTACACCGACGAGTCGCCGAACGTGATCCCGATCGAAACCTCGGTCGCCGTCGGAACCCTCGAGGCGGGCGAATCGGACTCGTTCCGGCTGCCGATCGAGATCAGCGGCGAAGCCGAAGCCGTCGATCGGACCGCCGACGTCGCGGTGCAGTACCGCAACGCCGACGACCAGCTGCGCCTGTACGAGGACGTCGAACTCCTGTTCGACGTCTCGCCGAAACGCGACCAGTTCCTGCTCGACGTCCAGCCCAGGTCGATCACCGCGGGCGAGTCCGTCGCCGTCGACGTCGAGGTGACGAACAACCTCGATCAGACGGTCTCCGACGTGGAGGCACGGCTGTTCGCAGATAGCCCGCTCGACAGCGACGACGACGAGGCGTTCGTCGAGGAGCTCGACCCCGGCGAGTCCACGACGTTGACGTTCCGGCTCGACGCCGACTCCTCGGCCACCGCCAAGACGTATCCGATCTCCTTCGACTTCCGATACGACGACGAGCGGGGGAACAGCCAGCTCTCGGACACCACCCGGGTGGCGATCACCGTCGTCGACGGCGACGGGGGGATCCCGTGGCTCCTCGTCGGCGGCGTGCTGCTCGTGATCGTCGTCGCGGGCGGCGCCGTCTACTACACGCGGGCGAGGTAGATGGCCGGAGTTGGCGAACGGATCGAGGCCGCGACCGAGCGGCTCAACGAGCGAATCGTCACCCGGCCGCGGGGGGTCGTGGTCGCGTTCCTCCTCGTTACGGCGCTGTTCGCGGGCGGAATCCCGGCGATCGAGACCCAGACGGACATCACCGAAGGGTTCACCGAGGGGCTCCCCGAGCAGGAGGCGCTCGACGCGATCGACGCCGAGTTCGACGACCCGTTCGCGGCCGACGAGCAGACGACGCAGCTGATCCACGTCGGGAACGACGTGCTCACGCGCGAGGAGCTGTTGAACATGCTGCGGCTGCTGGAGCGCGTCGAGAACCGCGACTCGTTGCGGATGGAGTCCGCGAACGGTCCGGCGCCGATCATCGCCCAGACGCTCGACCCAACGGCCGAGACGGCGGCCGAACAGCGCCGCGCCGTCCAGCGGGCGACCGACTCGGAGATCCGACGCACCGTGCGTCAGCTCGGGGCGACCCCGGGGTTCTCCGCGGTCCTCTCCGACGATTTCAACCCGAATCAGGCGTCCGCGTCCGCGTCGGTGACGGTCATCACACACGAGGTGCCCGCGGGCGCCGACGACGACGAGCTCCGTGACATCCAAGAGACGACCGGCGACCTCGCGGACGACGAGCCGAGCGACATCCGCGCGTTCGGGCAGGGGACGATCGACAGCGAGTTCGAAGCGATCATCGGTGATTCGCTGCTCATTGTTATGCCCGTCGTCGTCGCGTTGCTCTTGACGTTCCTCGTCGTCGCCTACCGGGACCCGATCGATCTCGCGCTCGGGCTGTTCGCACTAGTGATGACGCTGATCTGGACGTTCGGCTTCCTCGGTCACTCGGGGATCCCCTTCGATCAACAGCAGATCGCCGTGCCGGTGTTGCTCTTGGCGGTCGGCGTCGACTTCGGGATCCACATCATCAACCGGTATCGCGAGGAGACCGTTCAGGGGTACGACGCGGTCCCCGCGATGCGGACCGCCGCCAACCAGCTCGCGATCGCCTTCGTCATCGTCACCGTGACGGCGGTGTTCGGGTTCGGCGCGAACGTCACCTCCGCGCTCGATCCGATCCGGAACCTCGGGCTGGTCTCCGCTGTCGGGATCGTGTTCACCTTCCTCATCTTCGGGCTCTTCTTGCCTGCCGCGAAGCTCGAGACGGACCGGCTCCGCGAGCGCTACGGCGTCCCCGAATTCAACGCGTCGCCGATCGCCTCCGAAGAATCCTCGCTCGGGCGGCTGCTCTCCCTGTCGGCGACGGTCGGGCAGCGTGCGCCCGCGCTGTTCGTCGTCGCGTTGCTCCTCTTCGGCGGCGGGATGGGCGCGTACGGCGCCGGCGTCGACACCACCTTCGAGGAGGAGGACTTCCTCCCGCCCGAAGAGGAGGCGTGGTACGTCGAGTACATCCCCGAGCCGTTCGCGCCCGGGGAGTACACCGTCACCGAGACGATCACCATCCTCTCTGACCGGTTCGAAGCGAACCAAGACGAGTCGATCACGATATTCGTCGAGGGGTCGTTCGAGGAGGACCACGCGCTCGAAGCGCTCGCGAGCCCGAACGACGATCCGCCGGACAGCCTCGCGGTCGGTCCCGGCGGCAGTGCCGACACGGAGAGTATCATCACGGTGATTCAGTCGCACGCCGAGCGCGACGAGGCGTTCGCGGCGCTAGTCGCCAGGAACGACCGGAGCGGGAACGGGATCCCCGACCGAAACCTCGATCTGATCTACGACGAGCTGTTCGACTCGCCGGCCGGGCCGCGGGCGGAGCAGTTCCTGACCGACGACCGGCGCGGCGCGCAGGTCGAGTACACGGTCGCGGCTGACGCGACGCAGGGCGAGGTCTCCGCGGATGGGGCGGCCCACGCGGCGGAGTTCCGCTACGCGGCGACCGCGACGGGGCAGCTCATCATCTTCGACGCGATTACGTCGATCATCTTCGAGTCGGCGATTCAGGGGCTCACGCTCGCGGTCGGGCTCACGGGGATCTTCCTCGTGATCACGTACGGGGTGTTAGAACGGAAGCCGATGCTCGGCGTCGTCAACGTGTTCCCGATCCTCATCGCGGTCGCCTCGCTGATCGGGACGATGCGGTTCCTCGGGCTGCCGTTGAACGCCCTGACCGCGACGATCCTCTCGATCGCGATCGGGGTGGGCATCGCGTACTCTGTACACATCACGGCGCGGTTCATCGACGAGTACAATCGGAACGACGACGCGTTGCGGTCGCTCCAGACGACGCTGACCGGGACCGGCGGCGCGCTCACCGGGAGCATGTTGACGACGACGCTGGGGACGGGGGCGCTGGCGCTCGCGATCACGCCCGTCCTCGGGGATTTCGGTTTCCTGATGGCGATGAGCGTCGCGTACTCGTTCGTCGCCTCCGTGGTCGCGTTGCCGCCCGCGCTGTTCCTCTGGGACCGGGTGCGACGCGCAAAGGGGTCGCGGCTGGCCGCGCTCGTCGGTCGCGGGAGCGGTCAGTAGCGAGTCTTGGGCCGCGGCGTCCGTCTCGACTACGGGAATTAGAAACGGTTTTCCGGTCACACCGGCTTGTTCGGCACGCGGGCTCGTGGTCTAGCTGGTCATGACGCGGCCTTTACAAGGCTGAGATCGGCGGTTCGAACCCGCCCGAGCCCACTACGTCGCCGCGAACAGCTCGTGAGCGGCGACACTGTGAGTGTTTGAGGATGGTCGAACCCTGGAAGACGCAGCGTCGAGTGGAACGAGACGACCGTCTTTCTTCGGTTCGAACCCGCCCGAGCCCACTTCCTGCGGCGAGCAGTCCGCGAGCCGCAGGTGTAGCAAGAGAGTAGTTTCGACCCGCGATGTCTTCAGAGACTCGTATATCCCTCACCGCGCCGTCCAGCCGCCGTCGGCCGCAATCGTCTCGCCGGTGACGAAGCTCGCGGCGTCGCTCGCGAGGAAGACGACTGGGCCGGCAATTTCGACCGGGTCGGCGAAGCGATCGAGCGGCGTCCGGTCGAGGATCGACTGTCGGAGCCGCTCGTTCTCCTGAAGCGTCTCGGTGAGATCGGTCGCGACGTAGCCGGGCGCGACCGCGTTCACCCGCACGTCGGGCGCCCAGTCCATCGCCGCGCTCTTCGTCAGCCCGACGAGCCCGTGCTTCGAGGCGACGTACGGATGCTGTTTCGGCAGGCCGACGAGACCAGCCACGCTGGCGACGTTGACGACGCTTCCGCCCGACTCTTTTAAGTGTGGTCCCGCGGCGCGGACCGTCCGGAACGCGCCCCGCAGGTTCACGTCGAGGACGGCGTCGACGGCGTCGCCGTCCACGTCAGTGGGGTCGCCGAGCGCGTCCCCGGGGTTGAAGCCGGCGTTGTTGACGAGCACGTCCAGCGAGCCGAACGTGTCGACCGTCTCGTCGACCAGCCGCCGGACGTCGTCGTCGTCGGTGACGTCCGCGGTGATCCCCTTCGTCTCGACGCCGTGGTCGCGGGCCGCCGCGGCGACGGCCTCGACCTCCGCCGTGGTCCGCGCGGAGGGAACGACCGTCGCTCCCGCCGCGGCCATGCCGAGCGCGATCGCCTTCCCGATCCCGCGACCGCCGCCAGTGACGACCGCGACGCGTCCGGAGAGGTCGGGCAGCGCGTCGCCGGGCGCGAGCGTCGGCTCCGACGGCTCACCGGTCATCCGCCGTCACTCTCCCCGGGGGCGTACGGGAGGTCCGGGTCCTCGACGGTCTCTCGAAGCGTTTTCTTATCGAACTTCCCGGTTGCTGTCTTCGGGATCTCCTCGCGGAACCGCACGTCGTCGGGGAGCCACCAGCGCGGGAACTGGTCGGCGAGGAACGAGCGGACCGCGTCGACGTCGAGCTCTCGGCCGGCCTTCGGGACGACGAACGCCAGCGGTCGCTCCTGCCAGCGCTCGTGTGACGCGCCGATCACGACCGCCTCGGCGACGTCCTCGTGAGCCATCAGCGAGTTCTCCAGCTCAATGCTGGAGATCCACTCGCCGCCCGACTTGATCACGTCTTTGACCCGGTCGACCACCTCGATGTAGCCGTCCGCGTCGACAGTGGCGATGTCGCCCGTTCGGAGCCACCGGGCGCCGCCGTCTGCCGCCGGGAGGAAGTCCGTCTCGGTGGCCTCGGGGCGGTTGTAGTACTCCTCGACGACTGAGGGACCGCGCACGAGGAGTTCGCCGAACGCCTCGCCGTCCCACGCGACCGGCTCGTCGGCCTCGTCGACGACCCGCATCTCCAGCCCGGGCGAGAGCAGCCCCTGTTTGGCCCGCTTGTCGAGTTTCGCCTCGCGGTCGGCGTCGGCCAGCGACGATTTCGGGCGGGAGACGGAGCCGATGCTCATCGTCTCGGTCATCCCCCACGCGTGTTCGATCGTCACGTCGTACTCATCATCGTACCGACGCATCACCTCGCGGGGCGCCGCGCTGCCGCCGACGACGATCCGTTCCAACGACGAGAGGTCGCCCCCGTGCTCGTCGAGGTAATCGAGCACGTCGATCCAGACGGTGGGCACGCCCGCGGTGAGCGTCACGTCCTCCGTCTCGATCAGCGCCACAAGCTCGCCGGGATCGGGCGACGGCCCCGGGTACACCTGCTTCGCGCCCGCCATCGTCACGGCGTACGGGAACTCCCAGGAGTTCACGTGGAACATCGGCACGACGGGCATCACTACGTCAGACTCCGCGATGTCGAGCGCCGAGGGCGTCATCACCATCATCGCGTGAGCGTAGATCATCTTGTGGGTGTACTCGACGCCTTTCGGCTTCCCCGTGGTCCCGGAGGTGTAACACATCCCGGCGGGGTCCGTCTCGTCGAGCGGCGGCCAGGATTCCACTGGATCGGTCGCTGCCATCAGCTCCTCGACCGCCGACAGCGGGAGATCGGACGCCGTCTCCGGCACCGACTCGCCCATCACGACGACTTCGCGAACGCCCTCGATCTGGTCCCACAGGCGGTCGAGCGTCGCTACCGCGTCGCGGTCGACGATCAGCACGTCGTCGGCCGCGTCGTTGACGATGTACGCCACGTGGTCGTCCTGCAAACGGAGGTTCACCGTGTGGAGCTGAGCGCCGGACAGCGGCACCGCGTAGTACGCCTCGAAGTGGCGGTGGGTGTTCCAAGCGAGCGTCCCGACGCGGTCGCCGGGCTCGACGCCGATGTCGCGCAGCGCTCCCGCGAGCCGCCTGACGCGGTCGCCGAAATCGGCGTAGGTGTACCGTTCGATCCCCTCGCGGGTGCGCGAGACCACCTCGGTCTCGGGGAACAGCCGCGTCGCCCGCCAGAAGAACGGGCGGAGCGTCAGCGCTTCAGGCATCGGCGCCCCCCACGGAGAGGTACGTTTCGAGGAGGTCCTCCCGCGCTTGGATCTCCTCGACGGTGCCGTCGAAGGCGATCTCACCCGTGTCCATGATGTATCCCCGCTCGGCCATGTCGAAGGCGAAGTCGACGTTCTGTTCGGTCAGGAGGACGGTGACGTCCTCGTCGACGACCGTCCGAACGATCCCGCGTAAGTCGTCGACGATGACGGGCGCGAGTCCCTCCGTCGGCTCGTCGAGCAGCAGGACGTCGGGGGCCTGGACGAGCGCGCGGGCGACCGACAGCATCTGCTGTTCGCCGCCGCTGAGGTTCTGACCGTCGTTTTTGCGCAGCGGATCGAGTGCGGGAAACAGTTCGTACATCTCCGCGACCGGCCTGGGGTCGCTGGCGAGGTTGTGCGCGAGCCGGAGGTTCTCTTGAACCGTCAGGGTGGGGAACACCCGACGATCCTCCGGCACGAGCGAGATCCCCAGCTTGTTGATCTCGTTCGGGGATTTGCCCGCGATCTCCTCGCCGCGATACGTGATCGAGCCGCTCCGCGGCGGCGACGCACCGACGATGGAGCGCATCGTCGTCGTCTTGCCGGCGCCGTTCCGCCCGAGAAGCGCCACCACCTCACCCTCGTCGATCGAAAGCGAGATCCCGTGAAGGACGTGGCTGTTCCCGTAGTACGTGTCGATGTCGTCGATCTCGAGTATCGTCATATGTTATCACTACCCAGATACGCCTCGGTCACGCGCTCGTCTGTCAACACGTCCTCCGGCGTGCCGTCGGCGAGTATCGCTCCCTCGGCGAGCACGACGATCCGGTCCGAGATGTCGGTGACGACGTCCATGTTGTGTTCGGTCACGACGAAGGTGGCGTCCAGATCCGCATCGAGGTCGCGGATCAACGAGACGATCTCCGTGACCTCCGTCGGGTTCATTCCCGCGGTCGGCTCGTCCATCAGGAACACGTTCGGCTCGATCGCGAGCGCCAAGGCGATCTCGACGGTCCGCTTCTCGCCGTGGCTCAGCGTGTCACACGGCGTGTCCGCGATCTCCGTGAGCCCCGTTATTTCCAACAGCTCCTCGATGTCTGCTTCGAGCGCCTCGTCGGCGGTCGCTCGCGACCGAAAGTCGAGGCGGGTGTCCGCGTGGCTGATGCGAGCGACCCGGACGTTCTCGCGGACGGTGAGCCCTTCGAAAATATTCGTTATCTGGTACGACCGAGAGAGGCCGGCCTGCGCCACCTCGTGCGGCTCGGCGTCTGTGATCTCGCGGAGACCGGCGTGTCCACCGTCCGAATCGCGGTCGCCGTCGGCCGGACCTCCCACGTCGCCGTCGGATTCGCCGCCGCCGAGCCAGATCGATCCGCTGGTCGGCCGGAGCACGCCCGTCAGCAGGTTGTAGAACGTGGTCTTGCCAGCCCCGTTCGGGCCGATGATGCTGGTGATCTCGCTGTCGTCGATCTCGATAGAGACGTCGTCGACAGCGGTCAGTTCCCCGAACTGTTTGCGTAGGTCCTCGGTTTTCAGTACGGTCGTCACGAGTCGTCACCCCGGTCGGCTCCGGTTCGTTCGTCGCCCGATTCGGACGCTCCGCGGTCAGCGGCGGCCGCGTCGTCGGCGGTCGGAGCGTCGGCGGTCCCGGTCTCGACGGCGTCCGCGTCGCCTCCGCTGTCACCGCCAGAGCCGTCGTCACCGAGCAGTCGGTCGCGCAGCAGCACGAGTCCGCCAACGGCGCCCGCCTTGAAGTACAACACGACGCCGATGAGCAGCGCGCCGAAGAAGAACTCCCAGTGCGCTTCGAGCGTGGGGAACCGGCTGATCCCCCACCGGACGTACAGGAAGATGAACGCGCCGACGATCGGTCCCGCGAAGTACGTCGCACCGCCGATGACGGTGGCGACGACCGCGATCGCGCTGGTCGACCAATACGCCAGTTCCGGCGACGCGACGCTGGAGAGTCCCGCGCGCAACACCCCGGCGATGCTCACGATCGTCGCCGAGAGGATGAACGTCATCCAGCGGTGGTGTCTGACGTCGATCCCGAGCGCGGCCGCGCGGTCCGGGCTCTCGCGGATCGCCTTACACACCGTCCCGAACGGGGAGTTGACGATCCGCCACACGGCGTAGATAGTCGAGAGGACGATCGCGACCGTGAGAAAGTAGTACCCCTGACGGTCGCCGATCCGGAAGCTCGAACCGCCGATCTCGACGCTGCCGAGCAGGATGATGATCCCGTCGGTCCCGTTCGTCAGCCCCGCCGGGTTCTGGATGATGAGCGAGTACGCCAACATCCCGAACGCGAGCGTGATCAGTGCGAAGTAGATCTCCTCCAACCGGACGCTGAGCCAGCCGACCGGCACGGAGAGGACGACCACGAGCGCAACGCCCGCCAACCCGCCGACCACGAACGTGACGAGCGGCGAGACGCCCGCGCCGACGACGTCGGCGATCACCGGACCGAGGTCCCGCAACACGATCGCGAACCCGTACGCCCCGCCGGCGTAGAACATCCCGTGACCGAACGACAGCAGCCCCGTGTACCCGTACAGGAGGTTGAACCCGAGCGCGAACAGCGCGACGATCAGGAACTCCGTGAACAGGAACACCTGAAAGCTCGGCCCGAAGGCGACGGCCACGAGACCGATCGCGCCGAGGAGTCCGATCCGCTCGCGGGTCCAGCCGTCGGCGACGGCGGCGCCGAACGCGCGGAGCCGACCGGCGTCTTCCGTGGTCCCACTCATTCGCCGATCCCCCCGAAGAGCCCTTCAGGGCGGAACAACAGGACGATCACCATCGCCAGAAACGGGATGGCGATCGACCCCGCGGAGATGAACTGCGGGCCGATGCTCTGCATGAGCCCGATGATCATCGCGCCGACGAAGGCGCCGGTCATCGAGCCGAGTCCGCCGATGACGACGACGATGAACGCGTCGATGATCACCTGATCGCCGAGCGACGGACTCGTCGACTGCAGCGGCGCCGACAGCGCCCCGCCGAGGCCGGCGAGGAGGCTGCCGAGGAAGAACACCGCCGTGTACAGCCGGGGGACGTCGACGCCGAGCATCGACGCCATCTCGCGGTCCGAGGAGGTGCCGCGGACCAGCGAGCCGAAGTACGTCCGCGTGATGAACAGCCAGAGGCCGACCATCACGACGACGGCCATCACAATCACGAACAGTCGGTACGCGCCGAACGTGCTCCCCCCGATCGACAGCGAGAAGTCGAACAGCGCGGGCGGGTCCATGGAGTAGGACTGCGAGCCCCAGATGAACCGCACGGCCTCGTGGATCACGAGGACGAATCCGAAGGTGACGATCAGCTGATCGAGTTCGCTTTCGATCCGGCCGTACAGCGGGCGGATCGTCGTGACCTCGATCAGCGCGCCGACGACGCCGACGGCGACCGTGCCGACGACCACGGCGACCCAGAAGTTCGATATCACGCTCGTCGTGACCGCGAGCGAGAAGTACGCGCCGAGCATGTAGAGTCCGCCGTGCGCGAAGTTGAGCACGCCGAGCACGCCGAAGATCAGGCTGAGCCCGACCGCGATGAGGAACAGCCGGCTCCCGAGGCTGAGCCCGATCACGATGTCGGCGAGACCGATGAGCGGAACGAGCGATGGTAGGCTCATTGGAGAGTCAACGGCGATTAGACGCCCGTCGGCAGGTCGGAGTCACCGAGCGCGTCCGCGATCTCCTCCGGCGACGCGTCGTACACGTTCACCGGGTCGAGGACGTTGCTGTCGTACTCCTCGTCGTAGCGGACGGACCCCCAGATCGACGGGACCGGCGCCTGATTCGTCCGCTCGTTGAACCGGTAGTCGCCGACCGGCCCGGAGTGTTCCATCCCGTCGAACGCGTCGACGAGGTCGTCGGCGTCCGTGCTCCCGGTCGACTCGATGACCTCCTTGTAGAGGTACACCGCGCGGTACGCGCCCTCCGCGTTGTACGTCGGCAGGGTGTCGTACTCGTCGAGGTAGCGGCTTCGGAAGTCGTTGTTCGTCGCCGTGTCGGGGGTGAACGGGTCGTACCGGGTCGATGCCAGCTGTCCCTCCGGGATCGGGCTCCCGTCGGTCGGCAGGTCGGTTCCCATCCCGACGCTGAACAGCGTGTGGTCGATCTGTTCGAACCAGCCGGCCTCCTCGGCCTGACTGAGGAACGTCGTGAGGTCCGCCCCCCAAAGCGGCGTGATCACGCCGTCCGGCTCTTCGCTGAGGATCGAGTTGATGAACGGGGTGTAGTCGCTCGACGCCAGCGGCGGGTACTGCTCGGCCGTGAACTCGGCGTCGACGCCGAGCCCCTCACAGAAGTCCCGGAAGTAGTCCCACGTCTCGTACCCGAACGCGTAGTCGGGGCCGATCGTCGCCCACTCCTCGGCGTCGAGCTCCGCGGCGGTGCGTGCCGCACCGTACATGTCCTGCGTGAGGTTGTTCGAACACCGGAACATGTAGTCGTTCCCGACGGAGTTCTCGTGTTCGCCGCGCGGCGAGGTGATAAACGGCGTCGCCGCGTGCGTGACCATGTACGGGATACCGATCTCGGCCGCCTGCGGTGCGACCGCCTGCGCGACGCCGCTGGAGTCGAGCCCGAAGAGGCCGTCGACGTTGTCCTCCTCGACGAGGCTCCGCATCTGCCGGATCGCGGCCTCGGAGTCGGCCTCGGTGTCGCGCGTGATGATCTCGAGGTCCTGTCCGTCGATGCCGCCGTCGTCGTTGATCTCCTGTTCGGCGAGTTCGAACCCGCGCTCGGCCTCCTCACCGTACAGCGAGGCGAACCCGGAGAGAATGTACGTCGCGCCCAGCCGCACCACGTCGTCGTCGCCGCCGGCGCACCCGGCCAGTGCAACGGTCGCGCCGGCACCGGTAGCCTGAAGGAACCGCCGCCGACCGACCGACGATCTGCTTTCCGAACCCGTCTCAATACTCCCCGTAGAGTTACTCTTGTTTTCGGTATTCGAATCTTCGGTTACCATTGTTAACGATTGTCCGTGTGCGTCGACCCTACATAAATATGCGGGTCACTCACACGAAGCGGTGTACGATCTGCCAACACGTCCCGGCCGGTGAGGGGTCCGAGACGACGACGATCCCCCGGCCGCGGCCGGTTCGGCAGGACCCGGCGAACGCACCGAGCGACTGCGTATCGGCGTCGTTGACCGTCACGAACGCTTATGTACCATCTACGTCACCGTCAGTCACGGTCACACCTCATGAACCATCCCGACGACGCGATCCGCGTGCTGTTCGCCGCGGTGTCGCCAGCCAGTTCGACGGACGCGGCGGAGCGTCTCGGACGCGCGGACGACCGGTTCGTCGTCGAGACGGTCACCGACCCGGACGCCGGACTGGCGGCGATACAGCGCGCGAGCGTCGACTGCGTCGTCGCCGTCGCGACCGTGGACGGCCGCGGGCTCGCCTTTCTCGAAACCGCTCGCGGCCGATTCCCCGACATCCCCGGGCTCCTCTGCGTCTCCGACGAGTACCGCGACGCCGCTCGGGACTCCGACGGCGACGACAGTCCGGTCAGCGACGCGCTCGCGGCGGGCGTCACCGACGTCGTCGACCCGCGCCGTGAACGCGACGCCGTACCGTTGCTCGCCAACCGCGTCGCCAACGCCGTCGGGGCCTCCCGGGCGGCGAACGAGCGCGACCGGCAGCGGGAGCGACTCCAGCGGTTCGTCAGCGGCGTCTCGCACGACCTTCGAAACCCGCTCAACTCGCGCAAGGGCGGTTGGCGTTCGCCCGCGAGGAGTGCGACAGCGACCACCTCGACACCGCGTCCACGGCGGTCGACCGGACGCTGGAGCTGATCGGGGACCTCCTCGCGCTCGCGAAGCAGGGCGAGATGCCGACCGAACTCGAGACCGTCGACCTCGCCGCAATCGCCGAGGAGAGCTGGTCGAACGTCGCCACGATGGATGCGACCCTCGTCCTCGAGACGGACCAGCAGATCCGGGCGCATCCGAGCCGACTGAAACAGCTGCTCGCGAACCTCTTCGGGAACGCCGTCGCTCACGGCGGCGACGACGTCAGCGTCGTCGTCGGCGCCGTCAACCCGATGTACACCACGACCCGGACCGACGACCCCGTTGCGACCGGCTTCTACGTCGCCGACGACGGCCCCGGTATCCCCGAGCGCGAACGCGAACGGGTGTTCGAGGTCGGATACACGACGGACCGCGACGGCACCGGGTTCGGGTTGAACATCGTTCAGGAGGTCGCCGCCGCCCACGGCTGGGACGTGCGCGTCACCGAAGGCGCGTACGGCGGCGCACGGTTCGAGGTCACCGGCGTCGACGTCGAGTAGGCAGATCGCCCCGGGTCGGCCACCTATTTATCCGCCCGCGACGACGATCCGTCCATGACCGCTTCACGCGCGCCGGCGGAGCCGGCGGTCCGGGAGTTCGAGGCGACGGTCGAGCGCGTCGACGGCCGGGAGGTCGTCCTCGACGAGACGTTCTTCTACGCGGAGTCCGGCGGACAGCCGGCCGACAGGGGCACCATCGACGGGATCGTGGTCGACGACGTGACCGAACGCGACGGTCGGGTGATCCACGTTCTCGGCGCGGACCCCGGGCCCTCGCTCGCGGCCGGCGAGACCGTCTCGGGGATAATCGACGACGCCTTTCGAACGTACTGCGCTCGTGCACACACCGCCTCCCACGTGCTGTACGGGGCCGCTCGTCGGACCTGTGCGGATCTCGGGTACGCCGGCTTCGACATCTCGTCGGAGAAGGTGCGCGTCGACCTGACGACCGCCGAGCCGCTGGACGACGACGACCTCGTCGAGCTGGAACGGCTCGCCAACCGCGCCGTCTGGGACTCGCTGCCGGTGTCGTGGGAGACGCTGCCGGAAGCCGAAGCACGCGCGCTCGACGGGATCGCGTTCAACACGAAGACGGAGGAGGGCGCGATGAGCGGGAGCGAGGCCGTCCGGGTCGTGACGGTCGGCGGGAGCGCGACCGATCGGGCCGACGCCGGCAACGGCGCCGACCGAGCCGACGCGGAGCCGTGGGACGTCGCCGCCTGCGGCGGGACGCACGTCCGAAACACCGCCGAGATCGGCCCGATATCGGTGCTCGACCGCTCGAACCCCGGCGAGGGCGTGACGCGCGTGGAGTTCGCGGTCGGCCCGACGGCGATCGACCGCACCGCGGCGATCCACGCCGCGGCGCTGGAGGCGGCGACGAGCCTCGACACGCGGATCGGCGGGCTTCCCGACGAGGTCGAGCGACTCCGCGGGGAGGTCGACCGGATCGAGGGCGAGTTGCGGTCCGCGCGATCGGCGCTGCTCGAGGCGCGGCTCCGCGAGTTCCCGACGACCGAGATCGACGGCGCGGCGTGGGCGATCGGCGCGGTCGACGAGACGGATCCGAACGCCCTTCGGGAGCCGGCGGAAGCGGTGCTCACGGGCGGTGACGGCGGAGACGACGGAGACGCCGCGCCGGACGCAGTCGCGGCTGTCGGAGCCGGCGGGGCGCCGTTCCTCGTCGTCGCCGTCGACGACCGCGCCGCGAGCGACGACTCCATCGGCGCGCCCGACGCCGGCGAGGTCGTGAGTGCGGTCACCGACGAGTTCGGCGGGGGCGGGGGCGGGGGGCCGGCGTTCGCACAGGGCGGCGGGCTCGACGCCGATCCCGACGCGGTCGTCTCGTGGCTCCGCGACCGATGACCGGGAAGCTCGGTCCGGAGGCGCTCGCGGAGGTGCTCGCGGCGACCGGCGCGGCGGATCCCGCCGTCGAGGTGGGGGCGGCCTACGGCGAGGACGCCGCCGCGATCGCCCTCGACGACGCGGGCTCGACGCTCGTCGTCGCCGCGGACCCGCTGTCGCTGGCGGCCGACGCGGTCGGAGCGCTCGCGGTTCACGTCGCCTGCAACGACGTGGCGGCGAGCGGCGCGGACCCCCGCTGGCTCACGCACACGCTCTTTTTGCCCGACGACGACGCGGCTCGCCGGCGGACCGTCACGACGCAGGTCGACGAGACCGCCCGCGAGCTCGGCGTGGCGATCGTCGGCGGCCACACGGAGGTGTTGCCGTCGCTGGAGCGACCCCTCTGCTCGATGACCGCGCTCGGAACCACGGACCGTTTCGTGTCGAGCGGCGGCGCCGAACCGGGGGATCGCCTCCTGTTGACGAAGGGGGCCGCCATCGAGGCGACGGCGATCCTCGCGACGGACTTCAGAGAGGCGTGTGCGGACGCGGGCGTCTCGGCGGCGACGCTCGACGCCGCGGCCGGCTTCCTCGACGACGTGAGCGTCGTTCCCGACGGGGCGGCGGTTCGGGACGCTGCGAACGCGCTCCACGATCCGACCGAGGGCGGCCTCCTGACGGCGCTCGTCGAGACCGCGAGCGCGAGCGAGACGGTGCTGGCGGTCGAGCGCGACAGGGTGCCGGTTCGACCCGAAACGGCGGCCTGCTGTGACGCGCTCGGCGTCGACCCGCTGGCGACGTTCGGCTCGGGGGCGTTGCTGGCGGCGGTCCCGCCGGAGCGCGTCGACGAAGCGCTCGGCGCCCTCGAGGCGGCCGAAATCGACGGCGCCGTCATCGGGGAAGTCCGGGCGGGACGGGAGGAGCCCGGAACCGTTCTCCTCGACGGCGACCGCGTCACCGAGGCCCCGCGAGACGAGCTGTACCCGCTGTGGGAGTGAGGCAAGCAGACGAAGCGGCCGCCGCGCTCGCCCTCCGGACCCGCCCGATCGCTCACCTTTTTCCGTGTGAGATCGAAGATGCGGGCATGACTGGCGCACGCGTCGGCTCGTCGCTCACCGACGAACAGGAGGCGATCCGGGAGCTCGTCCGGGAGTTCGCCGTCGAGGAGGTCCGGCCGGGGGCCGGCGAGGCCGACGAGACCGAGACGTTCCCCGAGGACGTCTGGGACGGGCTCGCGGAACTCGGCCTGACCGGACTGACCGTCCCGGAGGCGTACGGCGGCTTCGACGCCGACGAGACGACGTACGCGATCGTCAACGAGGAGCTGGCGTACGGACACCTCGCGGTCGCGACCGCCCTCTCCGTCCACTGTCTCGCGACGTCCTGTCTCGCCGAGTTCGGGAGCGACGCGCAGCGGGAGCGGTGGCTCCCGGAGATGGCCGCCGAGGGGCGGCCCGTGGGGATGTTCTGTCTCTCCGAGCCGCACGCGGGGTCGAATCCGGCGGAGATGTCGACGACCGCGACGTACGACCCGGAGACTGACGAGTACGTCTTGAACGGTGAGAAGCAGTGGATCACGAACGGAAGCCGCGGCGGGGTCGCGATCGTCTTCGCGAAGACCGACCGCGGCGACGACGGCGCAATCACCCAGTTCCTCGTGCCGGCCGACGCCGAGGGGTTCGAGGTGGGGAACAAAGAGGAGAAGCTCGGGCTTCGCGCCTCGGACACGACCGCGATCAGCTTCGACGACTGCCGGATCCCTGCCGAGAACCGACTCACCGAGGAGGGACGCGGCCTCTCGGCCGCTTTCAGAACGCTCACCGGCGGGCGGATCGGGATCGCGGCGCAGGCCGTGGGGCTCGCGCAGGCCGCGTTCGACGAGGCGAAGACGTACGCGTTCGACCGAGAGCAGTTCGGCGAGCCGATCGGCGAGATACAGACGATCCGGCACACGTTCGCCGAGATGGCGACCGATATCTCGGCGTCGCGGCTGCTCGTTCGAGAGGCGTGTCGGCAGGCCGAGGCCGGCGAAGACAACCGCGTTGCGGCCTCGCAGGCGAAGCTGCGCGCCAGCGAGACCGCGATGTCGGTGACGAACGAGGCCGTCCAGATCCACGGCGGCTACGGCTACACGACCGACTTCGACGTCGAGCGCTTCTACCGCGACGCGAAGATCACGGAGATATACGAGGGGACGACGGAGATCCAGAAGACGATCATCGCGCGGGGGGTGTTGGGCGACCGATGAGCGACGCCGGGCACACGGACGGCGCCGACCGCACCGACACCGCTTCCCCCGTCGACCTCGCCGCCTACGACGCCGTCGTCTACGACCTCGACGGCACCCTCGTTCGCCTCGCGGTGGACTGGGCGGCGGTCGCCGACGCCGTCCTCGACGTGTACACCGAACACGCGATCAAGCCGCCGACCGACGAGCTGTGGGGGTTGCTCGAGGCCGCGGCGGGGTACGGGATCGGCGAGGAAGTCGAGGAGGCCATCGCGCTCCACGAGCGGTCCGGTGCGCACGACTCGACCCGACTGCCGCTCGGAGACCGGTTGGCGGCGCGAGGCGACGACGGCTCCGAGCCGCCGGTCGGCGTCTGCTCGCTCAACTGCGAGGCGGCCTGCCGGATCGCGGTGGAAACCCACGGGCTCGACGCCGCGCTCACCGAGTCGGCGATCGTCGGCCGCGACACCGTCGAGAGCCACAAGCCCGAGCCGGAGTCGCTGCTGGCGGCGATCGAACGGCTCGGTGCCGAACCGAAACACGCCCTCTTCGTCGGAGACTCGCGGCGAGACGCCGTGACCGCGGAGCGGGCCGGCGTCGACTACGCGTGGGCGTCGGAGCTGCTCGGTGAGTGAAAAGCGCGGGTCGAGCGCGGCGCTACTCCGTCGAGCGGTCGGGCGATCGATCCGACCGCTCCGCGTCGGGCGGCACCTCCGTCGACTCGTCGTCGGTGTCGCTCGGATCCGTCGTCGACGGCGTCTCCGACGCTGTCGTCGAGTTCTCGTTCGCTCTCCCGCCGTCGCCCGCGTCGTTCCGCTTCGCGTAGATCGCGACGGCGACGGCGGTGAGAAACCAGATCGGAGCGCCGACGCGGACCGCGAAGGCCGCGCGAGCGCCCCACGAGTCGAGGGTGACGAACGCGGAGAGCACGGCGACGACCGGCGCGCCGACGAGGATCGTCACGACGAACGTCGTCTGCATCACCCAGCCGTAGTCGACGCCCTCGAACTCGGCTCGTTCGACAGGTTGCACGAACGGCTCTCCGTGGCGGACGGGCAAATCGGTGGCGGTCCGCGGGGCAGTCGCTCCGGTGACGTGCAACGCTTCCGGATCCCGGCGATTTAACCGCCCGCGCGGGACTGTTTCGGATATGACCACGACGCGGGGGCTCCGCGACCGCGAGGAGCCGATCACGATGCTGACCGCCTACGACGCCCCGACCGCCGCGGTCGTCGACGACGCCGGAATCGACGTCATCCTCGTCGGCGACAGCATGGGAAACGCCGTCCTCGGCTACGACTCCACGCTCCCCGTGACGATGGCGGACGTGAAGAGCCGGACCGCGGCCGTCGCCCGCGCAGCCGAGGACGCGCTCGTCGTCGCCGACATGCCGTTCCTCTCGTTCGGCGTCGAGGTGGGAGCGTCCGTGCGTAACGCCGGCGAGCTGTTGAAGGAGGCCGACGCCGACGCCGTGAAGATCGAGAGCGGCCCGCACACCGTCGAGGCGACCCGGCGAATGACCGACGTGGGAATCCCGGTGATGGCGCACCTCGGGTTGACGCCGCAACACGTCAACCGCCTCGGCGGCTACACCCGGCAGGGAACCGATCAGGACGCCGCCGAGGAGATAGTCGAACTCGCGGGCGCACACGCGGAGGCCGGCGCGTTCGCGCTCGTCTTGGAACACGTCCCCGCGAACGTGGCGGGGGCCGTCACGGAGGCGCTCGACATCCCGACGATCGGGATCGGCGCCGGTCCAGACTGCGACGGGCAGGTGCTGGTGATCAACGACGTGGTGGGGCTCGGCGAGTGGGCCCCGCCGTTCTCCGAACAGTTCGGCGACGTGCGCGGCGAGATGACGGAGGCGGTCGAGGCGTACCGCGACGCCGTCGCCAGCGGGGAGTTCCCGGCCGAGGAGCACGCTCACGTCGAAGACGACATCGACGACCTCTACTGAGAGGGAGACGCCGGTCTACTGCTCGCCGGAACGCCGGCCGAGATCCGACACCGGCGTGGGGTATATACGGGCCGATCGCCTACGTGAACACGTGACAACCCGGACCATCCGCGCCCGCGACCGGCCGGTGTTCGGCGTCGACGTCCACAGCGGCGACGTTCGCGGCGACGACCCCTCCTACGCCCTCGTGGTCTTGGACCCCGTCGACGAGGACGACCCCGACGCGCCGGACTCCGACGAGCCGCTGGCTCGGATCACACGCGACGTGGTCTCCTTCCGGAAGCTCTGTCGCCTCATCGACGACCGCGAGCCGCTGTACGTCGCCACCGACAACGCCTACGAGCTGGCGGCCGACAAAAACGAGCTCGTGGGGCTCCTCCGCTCGCTCCCCGACGGCACCCGGCTGGTGCAGGTGACCGGCGCGGAGCGCCCGGAGCCGCTCTCACGGGTCGCCTCCAGACACGGGATCCCGTACGGTAAAGACCCGATGCAGGAGGCGGAGGCGTCGGCCCGGCTCGCCGCGGCCAACGTCGGCCACGAGGTGACCGCCTTCACCGACGAGACGCGAGTGAAAGTGTCCCGCGGGCGTTCGACCGGGAAGGGTGGGTGGAGCCAGGACCGCTACACCCGTCGGATCCACGGCAACGTGCGGAAGCGGACGCGACAGGTCCAGTCGAAGCTCGAAGCGGCGAACCTATCGTTCGAGCGTGAGGTGACGGAGAAGTACGGCGGCTACGCGAACGCGACGTTCACCGTCGCGGCGCGCCCCGAGGAGATCCCCGTCTCGAACTCGCGGGCCGGCGACGTCCGCGTCGAGGTCGAGCGCGAGCGCCGCGACGGGATCGAGTACGAGCCGCTGGTGAAGCGACGCGACCGCGTGATCGTCGGGATCGACCCGGGGACGACGACGGCCGCCGCCGTGGTCGGGCTCGACGGCACCGTCCACGCGCTGTTCTCTTCACGGACCGCCGACACGGCCGACGTGACCGAGTGGATAATCGAGCAGGGGCGACCGATCATCGTCGCCGCCGACGTGGAGCCGATGCCCGAGACCGTCGAGAAGTTCCGGCGCTCGTTCGACGCCGCCGGATGGCGACCGACCACGGACCTCCCCGTCGACGAGAAGCTCCATCGCACCCGCGAGGTCGGCTACGCGAACGACCACGAGCGCGACGCGCTGGCGGCCGCCCTCTACGCCTACGACGACCACGAAGACCAGTTCGACCGGATCGCTGCGAAGACTCCCCCGCGGCTCGACCGCGAGGCGGTGATCGCGGGCGTCGTCGCTGGTGACTCGTCCGTCGAGGCCGTCATCGAAGCCCTCAGCGAGGACGACGGCGGTGGTGGCGGCGACGGTGACGCCGCCGACGACGAAGCCGACCCCACCGAGCCCGAGCGCACCGAGGAGGAGGAGACGATCCGCCGGCTCCGCGACCGCGTGGACCGGCTGGAGTCGCACGCGGAGTCGCTCGAGGCCGACCTCGCCGAGCGCGACGAGCGGATCGCGGAACTCGAGAGCGAACTGGAAGCGGCGAAACGCGAGGAGCGCATCGAAGCGCGTGAGCGCCGGGCCGTCTCTCGGCTCGAACGCGAGACCGACCGGTTGGAGCGCGAGCGCGACGAGGCACAGGAGCGCATCGCAGCGCTGGAGTCGAAAGTGGAGACGCTCAAAGAGCTGTGGCGGCTCGACCACTCGAACTTCGACCACGTCGCCGCCGACCAGGGGCTCGCGAGCGTGAAGGTCGTCGAGCAGTTCACCCTCGACGCCCTCGACGCCGCCGACGAGGCGTACGGGCTCGTCGCCGGTGACGTTGTCTACCTCCGCGACGCCTCGGGGGCCGGGCGGCGGACCGCGGAGCGGCTCGCGGAGACGGACCCCCGGGTCGTGATCCGCGACGGGAACCTCTCCGAGGTGGCCGATCAGGTCCTCTTCGACCACGACGTACCGGTCGTGCCGGTCGACGCGGTCCCCGTCCGCGAGGTCGACGAGCTGGCCGTGGCCGAGGAGGCCGCGATAGCGGACGCGATCGACGACTGGAAGCAGCGCGCGGAGCGCCGACGGAAGGCGGAGAAGGCCGAACACCTCGACCAGATCATCTCGGAACACCGGGCGGGGCGGACACTCCCCGAGACCGAGGAGTAGCGAGAGCGATCGTCCCCCGGTAGCCCCCGTGGGAGCCGTCCGCACGCAGCGGGAGCCGTCTACACGCCACGGGAGCCGTCCGCACGCTTCCAGAAGTCATATGTCCGACAACCGCACAGACGGGAGTATGGATGCCTACGAGCGGATCACCCGGAACGCGGCCGAGGTGGTCACCGAGGAGGAGATCGAGGCGCTGGCCGACGACCCCGACGGGAAGCGGGCGTACGTCGGCTACGAGCCCTCGGGCGTCCTCCACATCGGACACATGCTCACCGCGAACAAGCTCATCGACCTCCAGGAGGCTGGCTTCGAGGTGACGGTGCTGCTCGCTGACGTGCACGCGTACCTCAACGATAAGGGGTCGTTCGAGGAGATCCGCCACACCGCCGAACGGATGCGCGACCAGTTCATCGCCTACGGGCTCGACGAGTCGAACACGCAGTTCGTGCTCGGCTCCGACTTCCAGCTCGACGACGACTACACGCTGGACCTCCACTCCCTCGAGCTAGAGACGACGCTCGCGCGCGCCGAGCGTGCGATGGCCGAGATCACCTCCAGCGACTCGGTGAAGGTGTCGCAGGCGGTGTACCCGCTGATGCAGGCGCTCGACATCCCCTACCTCGGCGTCGATCTGGCGGTCGGCGGGATGGAGCAGCGCAAGGTCCACATGCTCGCACGAGACGTGCTGCCGAGCATCGACCGCGAGCCGCCGACGAGCCTCCACACGCCGCTCATCGCCGACCTCGGCACGGGTCGCGGGAAGATGTCCTCGAGCGAGGGCGTCACCATCTCGATGGAGGACTCCCGCGAGGACATCGAGTCGAAGGTGAACGGGGCGTACTGCCCGCCCACCGCAGACCCCGAGCCCACGGAGGATGGGGCAGAGCGGGAGAACCCCGTCCTCCAGGTGTTCGAGTACCACGTGTTCCCGCGGTTCGACG
>OBKM01000272.1_pt1 | contig 25812 bp, 29 predicted proteins | sample 1519691 | NCBI WGS metagenome assembly OBKM01 (sample SAMEA37050418, study PRJEB22526) | metagenome | biome: saline pan; feature: lake; material: water | place: Egypt | collected 2015 | depth 0.5 m | reverse complement strand
GGGCCTAGCGGCCCGGCCGTGGTCGGACGGACCCGTCGGTGGCCGCCGCGGGCGGCCTGCATCGACGGGTTCGCTGCATGCGTACTCTTACTGGTGGGATACCACAAGTGTCTTTCGGGATCACGCGGGGTCGGTCCCCCGCCTGCCCGGTTGAGCCGTCTGGCCGGGTCGTAGCGCTATTACGTATCGAGCGCGTACCCGAAGGTATGTCAGAACAGGAGCGCCTGCCCGAGAACGACGAGGAGTGGCGAGAGATACTGACAGAGGAGGAGTACCGGATCCTGCGGGAGGCAGACACCGAGCCACGGTTCAGCGGTGACCTGCTCGACATCGACGAGGCGGGGACGTTCACCTGTGCCGGCTGCGGGGCGGAGCTGTTCCACTCCGAGCAGAAGTTCGAGTCCGGCTCCGGCTGGCCGAGTTTCTTCGACGCCTACCAGGCGGGCAACATCGAGACCCGTGTCGACACCAGCCACGGGATGCGCCGGACCGAAGCCGTCTGTGCCCGGTGTGAGGGCCACCTCGGCCACATCTTCGAGGACGGCCCTGACCCGACCGGCAAGCGCTACTGTATCAACTCCGCCGCCCTCGATTTCGACCCCGAGTGACCACCCGAAGAACAGATATTTAAACGGCTGTGAATTACGTGCGGTAAATGGACTCAGCCGAGTTTCTCGATCTGCTGGGAAACGCCAACAGACGGCGCATTCTCCGCCTGCTGGCCCGGAAACCCTGCTACGTGACAGAGATAAGTGAGGAACTTGGCGTCAGCCCGAAGGCCGTTATCGACCACCTCGAGAAGCTCGAGAAGGCAGGTCTGATCGAGAGTCAGACCGACGAGCGGCGGCGAAAGTACTTTTCGATCGCGCGCCACGTCAGCCTCGAGGTAACCGTCTCACCGTACGAGTTCGGCACCCGCAGCGCCTACCCCTCTAACAGCCGGTTCGACGTGACCTCCTGCCGGCAGGTGAGCATCGAACTGGGGGTCTCCCGCCCCGACAACGGAACGGAGGAGCCGGAAGACGCGACCGAGGGTGTGAGCGTCGAGCCGGCGGGTGTCGAGAGCAACGGGGCGGCGACAGACCGCCCGTCGATGACAGCGTCGCGGCCGGAGCCGGCAGAGACCGAGACATCCCCGGCAGCCCGGGAGGTGGCGACACTGGCACGGCGACTCCGGGACCTGGAGGAGCTAGAGCGGGAGCTGTCCCTGTTGCACCGGTGGGCGGAGGGGCGTATCACCGGGCTGCGCGGGCAGCTCGCCGACCGGGTCGAGGTCGCGGAGCCGCGACTCGTCTCGGAGCTGCTCGTCGCGCTGGCAGAGGAGCCACAGGGGATGGAGGAGCTCTGCCGACGTCTCGCGGTCCCACCGCCGGTCGTCGAGGAGCTGCTCGAGCTTCTCGCCGAGGAGAACATCGTCTCCAGCGGGGAGACGGGCTGGCAGCTCGTCGACTGAGCACCACAGCCGTGTGCGGGGAAGCGCTGTCCCTGCCAGCGAGACGGACAGATTATACCGCTCGACGCCCAACATCGTAGTATGAGCCACGACGACTCACGCGGATGGACCCGGCGACGTGCCCTGCTCGGCCTCGGGGCCGGTGCGACCGTTGCACTCGCAGGCTGTACCAGTGGGGTCGATGACGGCGCAGACAACGTGCCTGTCCTTGGCGATCCCGATGCGGATGTCGTCCTCGAGGTGTACGAGGATATGCGCTGTCCGGGCTGCCGGAGTTACGTCGAGAACTTCTTCGAGGATATCCGGACCGGCTACCTCGACGAGGGTCGCATCCGGTACGAGCACCGCGATTTCATCGTCACGAACATCACCGCAGCGCACGCCGCCAGCGCCGCCCGCGAGGTGCTCGAACGCCACGGCAACGACGCCTTCTGGGAGTTCAAATCCGCGGTGTACGCGAACCAGGACCGGCTGGACGGCGGTGTGCCGGGGCTGTTCGGCGAGATCTCCTCGGACCTGGAGCTCGACGCCGACGCCATCGAGCGTGCCGGTGGGAACCGCAGCCACCAGGGTGCTGTCGACGACGACATCGGGCGCGGGGAGAGCATCGGCGTGAGTTCGACGCCGTCGTTCGTCATCGACGAGGAGCTGGTCGAGACCGAGCCGGAGACGCCGATATCCCAGCAGGTCGCGACTGTCATGTCAGAGCTGGACGGGGCGCTCGCATAGCGGTGACGGGGCACAGACCGGAGGTTGCGGTGTTGCGTCTCGGTCACCGGCCGGGTCGTGACGAGCGCATGACAACCCACGTCGGCCTGACCGCCCGCGCGCTCGGCGCGGACCGTGTCATCCTCGCCGGTGCGGCCGCAGACCGCCGCGAGAGCATCGCGGCAGTCACCGAGCGGTTCGGAGGCCCGTTTGCCGTCGACAGCACCGACGACCCAGACCGGACAATCGAGGGCTGGCCCGGCGCAGTCGTCCACCTCACGATGTACGGCCTCCCGGTCCAGACCGTCGAGGCCGACATCCGGGCGATGGTCCGACCCGGCCGACCGGACACCGGGCAGACGGACGACCCCGGGGGCGGTGAGTCGGACACCCCCAACGGCATGGCACTGTTGGTTGTCGTCGGGGCGGAGAAGGTGCCGTTCGAGGTGTACGAGCGGGCCGACTGGAACGTCGCGGTGACCAACCAACCCCACTCCGAGGTGGCGTCGCTCGCGGTCTTTCTCGACCGGTTGTTCGAGGGCCGGGAGCTGGATCGCGAGTTCGAGGATGCCGAGCGCGTGGTCATCCCGCAGGCCGAGGGCAAACGCGTCGAGGACGCGTGACCACCAGCGGGTCGTGACCCCCGGCGTAGCGTCAACCATTTTGTCGTGCTCTCCTAACCCCGCGTGTGCAGGTCGTCGGCTACGAGACGGCGCCCGTCGGCGAGGGCGATGCCGCGCTGTGGGTCGCAGCGGACGGCCGGGCGCGACCCATCCCGCTCACACCGGGCCGGGAACTCGCCTACGGCCTCGGTGAGCGCCACTGTGCGGGGGTTCGGGACGGTGACGACCACCGGCCCTGCGGCGACGAGACAGCGCCGTACTGTGCCCGTCACCGGAGCAGGTGGCCGTGTGCCCGCTGCCAGGGTGACTGTGACCGGCCGCTCCCGTCCTGCCGGGAGGAGCACGCGGTGTATCTCGCAGCCTTTGCGCCGGCGACTTACAAGGTGGGCGTCACCCGCTCGTGGCGGCTCCGGACCCGCCTGCGCGAGCAGGGGGCAGACCGCGGTGCCCACCTGCAGACCGTTCCCGATGGCAGGACCGCCCGCCGCATCGAGGCGGATATCGCCACGGCGATCGGCGACCGGGTTCAGGTCTCGACGAAGATCCAGGGTCTCGCGGGCGCGGTCTCGGAGTCACGCTGGCAGGCCCTGCTCGCCGACTTCGACCCCATCGACACACTCAGCTTCGAGTACGGGCTCGATCTCGGGGAGCGACCGGTCGCCGAGACGCTCGCCAGCGGCCGTGTCCGCGCCACGAAAGGCCGGGTGCTCGTGCTCGACCGCGCCGGCAGCAGCTACGCTGTCGACCTGCGTGACCTGGTCGGACACGAGCTCACTGACGGTGACGACCGGCCGCTCCAGTCGAGTTTCGCCGCCTTCGAGTGACCCCCGTGACCGGTCTGAGCGTAAACGTCCTAAGTAACCGGGTCCAACAGACGGATATGCACAAAGAGGAGCTGCTCGAACTGCACGAACAGATGGTCCTCATCATGGGGTACTTCCAGAACCTCGAACACGTCGACGAGGGCCTGTTTGACGCCTACGAGGACCTCGACGTGACGCCCGACGACATCCACATGTCGAAAAGCGAGCACAAACACGCGGTGTTCGTTCTGGGTAACGCCCTGGCGACGGCGATGAGCGAGGACGAGTTCTCCGACGCCGGCCGGGTTGGCAAGCGGATGCAGGAACTCGCCGAGGACGCCGAGCGCAAGCTGTAGCGTTTGACTACCCGAATGCCCGCAGCACCTGCTGGCCGTCGGTCGGCCCGATGTCGGCGAGAGTCACCCGCTCGGGGTGTGGCATCATCACGGCAACGTGGTCACGGTCACCGACGAGGCCCGCGACGTTGTCCGTCGAGCCGTTGGGGTTTGCGGCCTCGGTCACCGCCCCGTCGGCGTCACAGTAGCGAAACAGGATGCGGTCTGCCGCCACAAGCTCCGCCAGCCGGTCGTCGTCGATCTCGAAGCGCCCCTCGCCGTGGGCGATGGGAAACCGCAACACATCGCCGGGCTCGTACCCCCGGGTCCACGGGGTGTCTGCGTTCTCGACGCGCAGATGGATATGCTCACACTGGAAGCGCGCACTCCGGTTGACCGTGAACGCCCCGGGCGTCAGGGAGGCCTCACAGCCGACCTGTGCGCCGTTACAGATCCCCAGCACCGGCGTGCCGTCGGCGGCAGCCGCCCGAACCTCCTCCATAACCGGCGAGCGGGCGGCCATCGCGCCCGCACGGAGGTAGTCGCCGTAGGAGAACCCACCCGGGAGCACGACCCCTGTCGTCCCCGCCGGCAGGCCATCCTCGTGCCAGACCAGCGCCGCGTCGACCCCGAGTTCACCGAGTGCCTGCACGGTGTCCCGGTCGCAGTTGCTCCCCCCGAACTGGACGACCGCGACCGTCATTGTGACTCGACCTCGATCTCGTAGTCGTGCAGCGTCGGGTTCGCCAGCAGCCGCTCGGTCATCTCGGTCACACGCTCCCGGGCAGCCCCGGGGCTGTCTGCCTCGATATCGATCTCGAACACGTCGGCGGCACGCAGCTCCGACAGCTCGAACCCGAGCCGCTCGAGCGCGCGCTCGGTGGTCTTTGCCTCCGGGTCGAGCACACCCTGTTTGAGTCGGACGGTAACGGTCGCGGTGTAACCGGTCATCATCCAAACGGCGGGCAGGCGCGTCGAAAACGCTTGTGATTCGACGCTGGCTGCGCGCAGTTGGCTCGCTTCGCCAAGATGCACTGCCGAGACGGCCCCTACCGGACAGTGAAACAGCGACATCTCTCTGAGCTGAGAGCCTGGGCTGTGCAACATGCAGAGGGCAGACAGTTGGCACGGTGACACTCTCAGTCGCTACCTCCCGATACCCTTTTTTTCTTGCTGACGGTATCGGTTATCGTGCAGCGACAGTCAATACGGGTTCTCCACGTCGATGATGACGCCCAGTTTGCGGACCTGACGGCAGCCCATCTTGAATCTGAGGACGACCGTTTTCTCGTCGACACCGCTCTGAGTGCATCAGAGGGTCTCGGTGTCCTCAGAGACCGCCCACCGGATTGCATCGTCTCCGATTACGATATGCCCGGTCGAAGCGGGATCGAGTTTCTCCAGACTGTCCGTGAGGAATGCCCCGAGATGCCGTTTATCCTGTTCACCGGCAAGGGCACCGAAGAGGTTGCCAGCCGTGCCATCTCGATGGGTGTCACCGAGTATCTGCAAAAAGAGAGCGGAGCCGACCAGTTCACTCTCCTCGCAAATCGGATTCTCAACGCTGTCGAGCACAGAACCCACGAGCGCGAGCGCGAACAGTACCGGACAGTTGTAGAAACCGCCGGTGACGCAATGTACGTCCTTGACGAGAGCGGCTACATCGAAATCGTCAACGAGGCTTTCGAACGGATGTCTGGCTACGACCGGGATGCGGTGATCGGCGAACACGTCTCGGAGTTTCTCTCGCCCACGCACATCGAACAGGGAACAGCGGTAGTTCGGTCGTTACTCCGCAGTGACAATCAGGAAAGCGAACGGTTCACAGTCCGCGCCCAGCGGTCGGATGGCGAGTCGCGCCTCTACGAGACAACAGTCTCACTGGTCGAACAGAACGGGTTCGCTGGCAGCGTCGGCATCGTCCGTGACATCACTGAAGACCGACGGCAACAGGAACTGCTCTCAGGCATGTTCGAAGAATCACTCCACGGCATCGGCGTCAAGGAGATCGTCACAGACGACTCCGGGGACCCTGTCGATTACATCTACAAACGGGTGAACGACCGGTTCGAGGAACTAACCGGACTGAAGGCCGACGAGGTTGTCGGGCAGCGGGCAACCGAGGTCATTGACGGCATCGAAGACACGCCGTTTATCGATATCTTTGGCGAAGTCGCACTCGAGGGAACGACGGCACAGTTCGAACAGTACTCCCCGCCGCTGGATAGGTACTACGAGGTGTCAGCATTCTCACCCCACCCCGGCGAGTGTATCAGTATCTTTTCCGATATTACCGAGCGGAAGGAACGCGAGGAAGAGCTGTCCCAGTACAAGACGTACGTTGAGGAAACATCCGACACGATTGGTGTTGTCGGTCCAGACGGCACGATGAAATTCCATAACCAGAGTGCTGGGGGGGAGACCGACTTTATGCCGCTCGATGTCGAAGGTGAGACCGGATTCGAGTACGTCCACCCCGACGACCGCGAGGAGGTTATGGATCTGTTCACAACGGTTCTCGAGGCCGACTCCGAGCAGGTGACGACCGAACTGCGAGTCGAAACCGCCGATGATGACTGGCGGTGGATCGAAACCCGGGGCGTGAACAAGTTGGATGACCCGGCTATCGAGGGGATCATTATCACGTCTCACGACATCACTGAGCGGAAAGAGCGTGAACAGACGCTTGAGCGATACGAACGGCTGGTTGAATACTCCCCCGAGCTGCTGGTTATACTGGCTGAAGACATGACTGTCGAGTACCAGAGTCCCCCGTCGCCGCTGTTCGAGTGGGAGCCCAAAGACCTGGTCGGTGAGACTCCGCTGGAACACATCCACCCCGACGACCACGGGAGGGCACTCAACCACTTTGACGAGCTCTCTCAAAACCCCGACCAGTTCATCACGTCCGAATTCCGTATCCAAGATACAGATGGGGGCTGGGAGTGGATCGAAAGCCGCGGACAGAGCCTCACTGACACGGATGGCACGAGTAGAACTGTGACCGCGATGCGCCGGGTTACCGACCGGAAACGTCAGGAACAACAGATCGCCACGTACAGCGAGAACCTAGAACAGTTACATCGGATGACACAGACGCTGATGGGGGCGACAGACACAGAAGAAGCAGCGACGCACGTGATCAGGTCTTTCGAACAGGTGTTTGCGTTTGATATTGTAGGAGTGTGGCTGAGTACAGCCGACCAGGATGCGCTTGAACCAGTTGCTATCTCGGAAGCCAGTAAGCAGTTCATATCCGACCCACCGACGTACTCTGAGGGGACCCAGTCCATCTCCTGGGAGGCGTATCAGGAGCAGGAACCCCGCCACGTCCGGGATATGTCCGCTCACGAGAATCGGTTCAATCCGGGCACGCCGATTCGAAGCGAGGTGGTCGTTCCCCTCGGCCGGCACGGGCTACTGAATATCGGCTCGACCGAACCAGACGACTTTACCCAGCAGGAGATCGACCTCATCGAGCTATGGGCTGACACGGTAACCGTCGTGTTTACACAGATCACACAGCTCGAGCGGCTGCGAGACCGGGAATCAGCACTTCGACGGGAACGTGACCGACTCGAGGAGTTTGCAAGCGCCGTGTCACACGACCTGCGTAACCCGTTGAGCGTCGCCACGGCTCGCGCAGAGCTGGCTGCCCGGGAGTGTGACAGCACCCACCTGACCGACGCGAGGGAGGCGCTGTCCCGGATCGAGGCCCTGATCGACGACCTCCTGACACTGGCTCGGCAGGGTGAGACCGTCGGCGAGTGGGAGCCGGTCGTACTCGAGGACATCGTCTCTGCCTGCTGGCGCAACGTCGAAACCGGGGAGGCAACACTCATCGTCGACGGGCAGGCGACGTTCGCCGCGGATCAGAGCCGGGTGACACAGGCGCTGGAGAACCTGTTTCGCAACGCCATCGAGCACGGGGGTGAGTCGGTGACCGTGACTGTCGGGGTCCTGGATGACGAGCGTGGATTCTATGTGGCCGACGACGGCCCGGGCATCCCAGCATCGGACCGCGACAACGTGTTCGACAGCGGCTACACCACGAATTCGGACGGAACAGGGTTCGGGCTGGCAATCGTCAAGCGGATCTGTGAGGCTCACACCTGGGACATCTCCGTAACTGAGAGTGAGACTGGCGGGGCACGGTTTGAGATTACCGGTATCGACTCTGCCGGCTGACAGATGGGTCAGCCCCTGTGGGACTGAGCAAAACCGAGGGTCGGTGAGGGAACGACTGAACGAGCGAAGCGACGTGAGAGTGGACTCGCCGGGGTTTGAACCCGATGGCGAGACTCGCTCCTCTCGCGTGATTCAGATCCCGTCTCGGTCATTCCCGCTCGCAAAACTCGCTCCGATGGACTCGCCGGGGTTTCGTCACGCCCCGTGAAAGAATCGTTTTAATCCCCCCGTTGTCGGGTGGTTTTCAACTAAAAGGCGCTACCAGCACCATACCGGTTTCCACGAACCAAACGGTTATCTGATTGAGTCCCCATAGTAGACGTATGAGTCAAAAACGAGACGATGCGGGGCGGTTCGAGGAGACCGTCACCGAGCAGGAGATCTTAAAAGTGTTTGACTACGAGGATGATCCAGTACTGACAGCCCCGGAAGTCGCGGAAGGGCTACGGCGGTTTGGGAAGGATATCACTTCTGAAGGAGTTCGTAACCGCCTCGAAACAATGGCTGAAGCTGGGCTCGTGAGCCGGAAGAAACTCGGCGCTCGTGCCGTCGGATGGTGGGCCGAAGTCGCACCCGAACTCGATGCCGAAACCGTCGAGACGGTTGATGCGCGGAAGGAAAGCGACGAGTGGAGCGAACTGTAGCGACGTATGGCGACGGTTCTGTTGCACCCCGACGTTGAGAAGAAACTGCAGAGACTCCCGAACGACATCGAGACTCGGATTCGATCGAAGCTAGAAGATGCTGGTGAGAACCCAGAACGGCATTTGAAACCGTTGAAAGGGCGAGACGAGTATTCGCTCCGCATCGGAAAACGCCGTGCAATCATAGACTGGGTGAAATCACAAAATGAACTTCGGGTGTTAGAGATCGATACTCGGGATACCGTATACGAGTGATGAGTGCCGAAGGAGCGTTGGCTTGTTTTCAATGAGCGATTGATTTTCTCTCAAAGGCCCGGTGTTGAATCCACGAATCGAAAGCCAACAAGCACCCCCGACACGAATCATAACGAAATCTCCGGCAGGCAAAATATAAATACCTCTCCGCAGTCTAGTGGTTTTGGTATCTGAGTGGACTCGCCGGGACTGAGCAAACCCGGAGGGTTTGCGAGGGTCGGCGAGGAAATGAGTCGAGCGAAGCGAGACGAATGGACTCGCCGGGATTTGAACCCGGGGCCTCTTCCTTGCGAAGGAAGCGATCTACCGCTGATCTACGAGCCCGCGTGGCGTCCCCGGGGTCAATCCTCGAGGACGATCTCGATGCTGACGTCGTTTGGCACCTGAATACGCATCAGTTGGCGGAGCGCCCGCTCGTCGGCGTCGATATCGATGAGGCGCTTGTGGACGCGCATCTCCCAGTGTTCCCAGGTCGCGGCCCCCTCACCGTCGGGAGATTTGCGCGCCGGTACCTCCAGCGTCTTCGTCGGCAACGGCACCGGACCCGAGAGCTTCACGCCGGTCTTGTCGGCGATCTCGCGCACCTCACTACAGATGCTATCGAGGTCCTCGGGGTCGGTACCCGCCAGCCTGACGCGTGCCTGCTGCATGTTATCGCTCGTTGACCTGGAGCACCTTGCCGGCCGCGATGGTCTGACCCATGTCGCGGATGGCGAAGCTCCCGAGCTCCGGGATCTCGCTGGACGGCTCGATGCTGAGCGGCTTCTGGGGGCGGACCGTCACGACTGCGGCGTCGCCCGACTGGATGAAGTCGGGGCTCTCCTCGGCGACCTCGCCCGAGGCGGGGTCGATTTTCTTGTCGATGGACTCGATGGTGCAGGCGACCTGTGCGGTGTGGGCGTGGAACACCGGCGTGTATCCGGCGGTGATGACCGATGGGTGCTGCATGACGACAACCTGCGCGGTGAACGTCTCGGCGACGCTCGGCGGGTCGTCGGCCGGGCCACAGACGTCACCACGGCGGATGTCGTCCTTGCCGATGCCGCGGACGTTGAAGCCGACGTTGTCACCGGGTTCGGCGTTTGGCACCTCCTCGTGGTGCATCTCGATTGTTTTGACTTCGCCACCCACGTCGCTGGGCTGGAAGCTCACATTGTCACCGGTGTTGAGGATGCCGGTCTCGACGCGACCGACCGGGACGGTCCCGATCCCGGAGATGGTGTAGACGTCCTGGATGGGCAGGCGCAGCGGCGCGTCCGTCGGCGGCTCCGCCTCGGGCAGGTTGTTCAGCGCCTCCAGCAGGATGTCGCCGTGGTACCACGACGTGTTATCCGACCGCTCCGCGATGTTGTCACCCTCGAATGCGGAGACGGGGATGTACTTCACGCTGTCGGTGTCGAAGCGGACCTGCTTGAGCAGCTCGGAAACCTCCTGTTTGGTCTGCTCGAAGCGGCTCTCCTCGTAGTCGACGAGATCCATCTTGTTGACCGCGATGATCATCTCGCCGATACCCAGCGTCCGTGCCAGGAAAACGTGCTCCTGGGTCTGTGGCTGGACACCGTCGTCGGCCGCAACCACGAGCACGGCGTTGTCCGCCTGGCTCGCGCCCGTGATCATGTTTTTCACGAAGTCCCGGTGACCCGGACAGTCGACGATGGTGAAGTAGTACTCGTCGGTGTCGAACTCCTGATGGGCGATGTCGATCGTGACACCACGCTCGCGCTCCTCGGCGAGGTTGTCCATCACGTAGGCGAACTCGAAGCCGCCCTTGCCCTTCTCTTCGGCCTCTTCTTTGTACTGCTCGATAACGTGCTCCGGTACGTTCTCGGTCTCGTACAGGAGTCGTCCGACCAGTGTGCTCTTCCCGTGATCCACGTGACCGATAACGGCCAGGTTCTGATGCGGTTTGTCTTCGCTCATTGTGATCTCACGCGCAGTGGCGCTCTATCCGAATACTTGCCTGGTCATTCATAAAACCATTTCGATAGCCACCGTGGGCCATCCCGCCGCCCGCTTGCGATTCCGTTACGTGGTCACATGCCACGCCTCCCCGGCCTGCACTGCCTCACCGGGCGGGCGCCATCACCCTCCTCGACCGGTGGCCGGTCGCTCGGGCACCGGTGTCCCGCCCCCGGGTTTTAGGCCGGTACTTATTTTACGTTCCACGCGGAGACAAACAAACACATGACAACGGACCCCCCGACGGGTGAGCGGGTGGAGCCAGGCGGCACGAACATCGCGGGGGAGACACCGGATGCCGAACCGACTGTCGAGACCGACGAGGCGACAATCACCGAGGATGCGGAGCTCGAGCGAACAATCGGTCTGTCTGGCGGTCTCGCCATCGGTATCGGGACGATGATCGGTGCCGGTATCTTCGTGTTCCCGGGGCTCGCCGGGTCGAGGGTCGGTACGGCCGCCACCGCCTCATTCGCGATCGGTGGGGTTGTCGCCCTGCTCGTTGCGCTGCCAACCTCGGAGCTGGCGACCGCGATGCCGAAAAGCGGCGGCGGCTACTACTTCATCTCCCGTGGTCTGGGCACACTTGCGGGCACCATCGTCGGGCTCTCGCTGTGGCTCGGGCTGGTGTTCGCGACGGCGTTTTACCTTGTCGGGTTGGGGTTTTACGCGCTGGACGCGCTCGCGGAGGTCGGCGTCACCGTCGGGGCCAGCCCCGGTCTCATCGTCTCGGCCATCGCCGTTCTTTCGGGTATCGGGTTCACCGTGCTGAACATCACCGGCACCGAGAACGCCGCGAAGCTCCAGAACGGGATCGTGGCGCTTTTGCTGTCGATGCTGGTCGCCTTTCTCGGGTTCGGCCTGCTGGAGGTCTTCGGTGTCGTCGATGCCGACACCCCGCCCGGTGAGGCACAGAACGACTGGGGGATCTTCTCCGTGCTGCCGGTGGCCGCCCTGGTGTTCACCTCGTATCTGGGCTTTGCACAGGTGGCGACAGTCGCCGGCGATATGAAGAACCCGGGCCGGAACCTCCCGCTCGCGATGATCGGCTCGGTTATCATCGTGACCATCCTCTACGTGCTGACGATACTCGTTGCCACCGATATCTTCACCCAGGACCGACTGGAGGAGGCCGGGGAGACGGCGATGGTCGAGGTCGGCCGCCAGTTGCTCGGGACGCCCGGCGCGCTGGTGATTCTCGTGGGCGGCTTGCTCGCGACGATGTCCTCGGCGAACGCCTCCATTCTGAGCACCTCGCGTGCTATCTACGGGGTCTCGAAGGACGCCCTCCTCCCGCAGCGGGCGAGTCAGATCAACCTGCAGTACGGCACACCACACGTCGCGCTCGGGATGGCCGGCGGTCCGGTCGTCGTTCTGGCGGCGACCCGGCAGGTCCAACTGCTGGCCGAGGTGGCCTCGTTCCTGCATCTCATCATGTACGGGCTCATCTGTGTGGCGCTGCTCGCGATCCGTCGGGACAGGCCTGACTGGTACGACCCCGAGTTCGTCGTTCCCGGCGGCCCGGTCATCCCGGCGCTGGGAGCGCTCGCCAGCTTCGGCCTCATCCCGTTCATGGACCCGCTCTCCATCGGTGTCGGCGTTGCCGTGATCGTTCTGACCGCCGGGTGGTACTTCTATTATGCCAGAGACGTGAGACTCAAGGGGGCACTGTAATGACACGCGTACTCGTTCCCGTGGCGGTGTTGAAAGGCGGAACCGTCTCCCCCGGGTTGCTGAACCTGCTCGGGACCGTCGACGTGACGGTGCTCGGCTACCACGTGCTGCCCGAGCAGACCACCCCCGACCAGGCCCGCGCCCAGTTCGAGGAGCGCGCGACCGGGGTGCTCGAGAGCCTGGCCCAGGAGTTCCGAAGCGCAGGCGGGGCGGCCGACTACCGGCTCGTGTTCACACAGAGCCGTGAGCAGAGTATCAGTCGTGTCGCAGAGGAGATCGCGGCCCGGGCGTTCGCCATCTCGGGCGTGACCGGCGACGTCGACTCGCTACTCGTCGCGCTCTCGGGTGACATCGCGGTCGAGAACGTCGTGGGCTTTGTCAGCGAGCTCGTCGGTGACCGCGATATCGGTGTGACGCTGCTCGTGGCGGGCGGCGATGAGACCGCGGCGCGCGAGCGGCTCGACTCGGCGGCCGGGCGGATCCGCGAGGCCGGCATCGCCGTCGAGACGATGACCGCGACAGGGCCGCCCCGCAAGGCGCTTGTCGACAACGCCGCCACCCACGACGCTATCGTGATGGGGGAGCAGGCCCCCTCGCTGCGGTCGCTTGTCTTCGGTGAGGAGGGCAAACGGGTTGCCGAGGCGTCGGTCGGGCCCGTGATTGTCGTCCGCCGCGGGGACCCCCCCGACGCGACGGGGTAGGCCCCGCCGTCTGCAGGGGTCCCGGCTCCCGACAGCGGCGAGCACACCCCACCCGCTCGACCCTCGTGTCGGTGTCACCCGCTGTCGGGTGTCGGCCCCCGACGTACCGTTCCGGCGGTCACCCGCCCACGGCGCCCGATGGCCTGTCGCTGGACCGCTCGTGGGAGGTCAACTCCGGCGGCTCCCAGTACTCGTCGGGCTCCTCCCAGTCGAACGCCGGGACGAGGATATCGAACTCCGGGGTGACAGTCACCGACTCGAGACGAACCCGGGCGATGCTGTCGTTGTCGGGGTCGTACCGCTGTGGGTCCTCGACGCGGAGACCCGGCTCGTCACCGAACCCCAGGGCGCTCGGGGGCAGGTAGGTCACGTCGTCGTGGCCGACGAGATACAGCTGCTCGCGCCGGTAGTCGAGCACGACGACGCCGGTCTCGTCCTCGGCCCGCTGGACAGCGGCGTAGAGCTGCTCCGCCGACCACGGCCCGATACCCACCAGGTCGGCCCGCTCCGTTACGTGCAGGTTGTGTCGTGACCGCGGAGCGGTCACGTCTGTCGTATCCCCTGTCATAGCTTCAGCTACGACCCGCCCGGTGATAACTACTTTTATCACCACCCCAAGAGGTCCGCCCGACTGTCGGTCACCCCACACCCTGGCGAGCGGGACGGTCGCCGGTGTCGGTCACCGGGGGTCAGTCGGTGGGCGGCGGCGACAGTCGCGCAGTTTTTTGTACACAGGACCTGGAGATAGGTCTGTGCGCGCCTATCGCATCGCATACGACGGCCAGCCCTACCACGGCTTCCAGCGCCAGCCGGACGTACCGACCGTCGAGGACGAACTGTTCGACGCGTTACGCGAACTGGATGTGCTGGACGGCGATACGCCGCAACAGTACGCCGCGGCCGGGCGCACGGACGCCAGAGTCTCGGCCGTCGCACAGACCGTCGCGTTCGACGCGCCGGACTGGCTCTCGCCCGCCGCGTTCAACAGTGAACTCCCTGGCGGGGTCCGGGCCTGGGCTAGTGCTGACGCCCCAGCGGACTTTCACGCGACACACCACGCCACCAGCCGGGAGTACACCTACTTCCTGTACGCACCCGGGGCCGACGAGGGTCGGGTGCGCCGGGCGCTCGATGCGCTGGCCGGCGACCACGACTTCCACAACCTCACACCCGACGGGACGGGGACCCGACGGACACTCTCGACCGGTTTCGCCCGGGACGGCCCGTTTCTCTCACTGCGCCTCCGGGCCGGCGGGTTCCCCCGGCAACTGGTCCGACGGGCCGTCTCGCTCGTGGCCGAACTCGCCCGCGGCGAGGCCGACACCGACCGCATCGAGGCGGTGCTCGGTCCGGAGCCGCTTCTCGGCCCCGACGGTATCGAACCCGCCCGCCCCGACCCGCTCGTGCTGACCGACGTCGCCTACGACCTCTCGTTTACCGTCGACGGGGAGGCTGCCCGCCGTGCCCGGTCGGTGTTCCACCGACTGCGTGCCGAACACGCCACCCGTGCCCGCGTCGCCGAACGCATTCTCGAACCGCTCTGATCTCTTCCCCGCTCGGCTTTTCTGTCCGGCCTCGCCCGTGCCAGCCCCAGCTGTCGTGTTTCGGTCGCCCGCCGGGGACAGAGATCACAACGGACTCGCATAATTCAACATCTGATTTCGGATAGAGCAATGCATTTTTGCACAGTGAGAACCGAACCTTCGTCAGGGAGAATCCCATCAGCCATGTTCTGTACGGGCAGACGGACGGGCGGCACGCGGGGTGAGCAGCCGTGACGGAGTCCTCACGGCTTTCAGAGCGGGCGCAGACAGCCGTCGGTGAGTCCGGCGAGCAGACCGACGGGGACTGTCCAGACTGTGGCGGGGCGATCGTCACCGACGAGAGCCAGGCCGAGCGCCACTGCGTGGACTGTGGTCGCGTCGTCGAGAGCGACGGGCTCGACCGTGGCCCGGAGTGGCGGGCCTACACTCACGAGGAGCGGGCGTCGAAATCACGGGTGGGGTCGCCGCAGACGGAACTGCTCCACGACAGGGGGCTCTCGACGAAGATCGGGTGGCGCGACGAGGACGCCCGGGGCAACCCCCTCTCCGACCGCAAGCGCAGACAGATCCAGCGGCTGCGGACCTGGGACGAACGCTACCGGGCGGCGGATAGCAAGGACCGCAACCTCCGGCAGGCGCTGGGTGAGATCGACCGGATGGCCTCGGCGCTTGGCCTGCCAGAGACCGTCCGGGAGACCGCGAGCGTCATCTACCGGCGGGCGCTCGACGACGGACTCCTGCCGGGGCGGTCCATCGAGGGGGTCGCCACCGCGGCGCTGTACGCGTCTGCACGGCTCGACGGTGTCGCCCGGTCTATCGACGAACTGGTCACGGTCAGCCGGGTCGGGGAGCTCGAACTCCAGCGGACGTACACCTACCTGACGCGGGAGCTGGACCTGCAGGTTCCGCCCACTCACCCCGGCGAGTACATCGGGCGGTTCGCCTCGGGCCTGGACTGCACCGACGAGACCGAACACCGCGCCCGCGCCCTCGTCGAAGATGCCGTCGAGGCGGGTGTCCACAGCGGCAAGCACCCGGTCGGCATCGCCGCGAGCGCTCTCTACGGTGCGGGCCAGCTCACCGGTGAGAAGATGACCCAGGAGGCTGTCTCGGAGGTCGCAAACGTCAGCAAGGTCACCATCCGCAACCGCTATCGGGAGGTGATGCGGGCGGCCGCCGAGGCGTAGCCGGTGTCTGTTTCGCGTCGGGGCTTTGAACCAGGAAGTTATGCGCCTGGAACCCGAAAACGGGGTATGACGTTCGACCCGAACCAGAGTCTGTCACAGGCGGAGGTCGACGAGCGTGTCGACACGGCGATCGCGAACAACGACATCGTCCTGTTCATCAAGGGCAGCCGACACATGCCACAGTGTGGCTACTCGGACCGTGCGCTCTCGCTTGTCGGTCGTCACCGGGACGAGTTCGAGGTTGTCGATGTGCTCGAATCGCTGGAGGAGTTCCGGGCCGCGCTGGAGCGACACAGCGGCTGGGAGACCATCCCCCAGACGTTCGTCGACGGCGAGTTCATCGGCGGCAGCGACATTCTGCTCGAGCTCGAGGAGAACGGCGACCTCGGCGACCGACTGTCGGCCTGAGACACCGCGGCCGAGTGCCGACGATTTTAATCGCTGGCGTCCCAGAGAGCAGTCATGAGTCTCGAATCGGAGATCGAGGAGCTCTGGGAGCGCACACAGACGGCCGAGGGGTCGGACCCGGAGGCGCTGACCCGCGCCGAGGACCTGAGCCTGCTCGGTGACTTTCTCGACGCCCTGGAGGCCGGCGAGGTTCGCGCGGCCGAGAAGCACAACGGCGAGTGGCGCGCGAACACCTGGGTCAAGCGTGGCGTCCTGTTGAACTTCAGCCTCCGGCGCATCTCGACCTACGAGTACGGCTCGACGGCGTACAACGACGTGTTGCCGCTCGCGGATACCGACGAGTTTGGCACACGCGGCACGCGAAACACGCCCGACGGGACCGTCGTCCGCCGCGGCGCCCACGTGGGCTCGGACGCCATCCTGATGAGCCCTGCCTTCGTGAACATCGGCGCGTCCGTCGGCGACGGGACGCTGGTCGACTCCTGTGACACCGTCGGGTCGTGTGCGCAGGTCGGCGCGAACGTGAAACTCGGTGCGAACACGCTGGTGGGCGGCGTGCTCGAACCCGTGGAGGACACGCCCGTCATCATCGAGGATGGCGTCTCGCTCGGGGCGGGCTGTCGGGTGACGAGTGGGTTCATCGTCGGCGAGGGCTCGGTCGTCGGCGAGAACACGCTGCTCACGCCCCGCATCCCGGTGTACGATCTCGTCGCCGGCGAGGTGCTGTACGGCCGACTCCCGCCCGAACGGCGGGCCTTTGCCCGCTACGTCGAGTCCTCGGTCGGCGAGTCCGACCTGTTCGAGGGTGGCGCGTACAAGCCCGCCGTCGTCGCCACCGACATCGAGACCGAGACCCTGGAGGCGACCCAGCGGGAGGACCGTCTGCGCGACCGGATGTGACAGGCCACGCTGACGGTTTCGATATGCTTAACGTCGGGCCGCCGGGATGTACGTGCATGACAAAGGTGAGTATCGTCGGTGCCGCGGGGACTGTCGGCGCGGCAGCGGGATACAGCATCGCACTCGACGGGGTGGCGGACGAACTCGTCTACGTCGACATCCCCGAACAGGAGGACGTGACCGTCGGCCAGGCCGCAGACACAAACCACGGCATCGCCTACGACTCGAACACGACCGTCCGGAAGGGGGGGTACGCGGACACCGCCGGCTCTGATGTCGTCGTCATCACGGCCGGCCTACCCCGACAGCCCGGGGACACGCGACTCGATCTCGCGGGCGACAACGCCCCCATCATGGAGGAGATCCAGGCCTCGCTGGCGGCGCACTCCGAGGAGTTCATCACGGTGACGACATCGAACCCGGTGGACCTGCTCAACCGGCATCTCTACGAGTCCGGCGACCGGCCCCGCGAGCACGTCATCGGCTTCGGTGGCCGGCTCGACTCCGCCCGGTTTCGGTACGTGCTCTCCGAGCGCTTCGAGATGCCGGTCGGGAACGTCGAGGCGACCATCCTCGGCGAGCACGGCGACGCGCAGGTGCCGGTGTTCTCGAAGGTCCGTATCGACGGCCGCGACCCAGCGCTCTCCGGGGACGAGCGCGAGCAGATCCTGGCGGCACTCAAGACAAGCGCGATGAACGTCATCGAGCGCAAGGGCGCGACCGAGTGGGGCCCCGCCCGGGGGATCGCACACACCGTCGCGGCCATCCTGAACGACACCGGCGAGGTGCTGCCCTGTTCGGTGCCGCTGGCCGGCGAGTACGGTCACGAGGATGTCGGCATGGGTGTTCCGGTCCGGCTCGGCTCTGACGGCGTCGAGGCGATTGTCGAGTGGGACCTCACCACATCCGAGCGCGACCAGCTACAGCGGGCCGCAGACAAGTTGGGTGACCAGTACGCCCGCATCGCATAGATGAGCGGGCCGCTGTGGACAGCACGACACGCGCCGGCGCTCACCGACCTCCCGCAGCCGGAGGTCCGTCGGAGCATGGAGCGTGCCCTCGCCGAGCCGATGAACCTCGTCGTCCACGGCCCGACGGGCGCGGGCAAGACCGCAGCGGTGCGGGCGTTCACGCGCGAGGCACACGAGAACCCCGACGCCGACCGCACCGAGATCAACGTCGCCGATTTCTTCGACCTGACCAAGTCCGAGATCCGCGAGGACCCGCGCTTTGCCCCGTTTCTGCAGGGTGAAACGGAGTTCTCCAAGCGTTACCGCCGGGGGTCGGACCAGCGAAACAAGTACAAACGCGAGTGGTCCAAACGCGAGATGCTCGGCCACGTGGTCACGGAGATGGCGGGGTACGCGCCCTCCAGTGGGGCGTTCAAGACGCTCGTGCTCGACAACGCGGAGGGGATGCGAGAGGACTTCCAGCAGTCACTCCGCCGAACGATGGAGCAGTACCACGAGACCACCCAGTTTGTCATCGTGACCCGCCGGCCCTCCGCCCTGATCGCGCCGATCCGGTCACGCTGTTTCCCCGTGCCGGTGCGTGCCCCCACCACCGACGAGATTGTGACCGTTCTCGCGGGGATTGCCGAACGCGAGGGCGTCCCCTACGAGGAGACCGGCATCGAGTTCATCGCCGGCGCTGCCAGTGGCGACCTCAGAGACGCCATCCTGAGCGCCCAGACCACCGCCGAGAGTGCGGGCGAGATAACACGGGAGACCGCCTACGAGACCCTCTCGGAGGTGGCGACTGACGAGCGTGTCGAGGGGATGCTCGACGACGCCGAGGCCGGCGCGTTCACCGACGCCCGGTCGACGCTAGATGACCTGCTGGTCGACGAGGGATACAGCGGGGGCGAGGTTCTGGAGACGATCCTGTCGGTCGCGCGGTCACGCTACGCGGGCGAGGAACTCGCCCGTGTCCACCGCCTCGCCGGCGAGATCGATATGGACCTGCAGGAAGGGACAGACGACCGCCTGCACCTCTCGCATCTGCTCGCCAGACTCGGCGACCGCCGGGACAGCTGAGTCGGGTCCTCGAAGCGGTGCCCGTGACCAGCGCGGGGCAGGCCCGCCGCCGTCTCTCGGGGTTCAGTCGTCCTCCGGGCCGCCGGGTCGTTCGTCGTCCGGGGGCTCATCCGGGCTGTCGTCCGGCGGGCCGCCTGGCCCACCACCGGGGTTGTCGTCACCCGGCGGGCCGACACCGCCGGTCCGGTTGTCATCGTCGGGCGGGCCCAGCCCCGGGCTGTCGGGCGGGCCGCCGGCCGGCCCACCGGGCATTTCGGGGCCGCCGGCGATGTTGCGGGCGATCTCTGCCACCTCGCCGCCGGAGAGATTCCGGGCCTGGCTCCGGAGTGTCTCGATGCGCTCGGCGTCGACCCCCCGCTCGGCGAGCAGGTCGGCGGGCAGACCGGCTGCGACCTGTCCGGTCCGGTTGTTCAGCGCCTCCAGCGCCCGGCTCTGTGCCGCCACCCTCGTGATCTCACTCTGGTACCGCCCCTCCGACATCTGGCCGGTTGCGCGCTGCTGGTCGAGTGTCGCCTTGCGCTGCTCCAGGTCGGCGAGGCGCTGTTCGACGCTCTCGAGTTGCACCGCGACCACCTCGGCCCGGGCGGTCTCTGTCGCGGCCTGTGCTATCTGCACGCCGAGTGTCCGCTGGTCGAGGTCGCCGTCGAGCTCGGCCTGGCCGGCGCCGACGACACCCGAGAGCCGCTCACCGGGGCTGACAGACGCCCCTGTCTCGTTCTCGGCCGTCACGCCCTCGGCCTCTGTGCTCCCCGGCCCGTCACCGAGCGCGGCCAGCCCCACCGCCGGACCCGCCACGAGCAACGCCGTCGCGACCCCGAGTGCGAGTACCGTCCCTGGTTGCATCGTGGTGCCTTCTTTGCCCGTGACGGGTATATAGACGGTGATGCTAAACCCGAGTTACGCCGAATTAAGCCGGTTCGTGACGGTGAACACGGCCGCCGGAGGCGAGACGGGCAACACACCGCGGGGGGCCCGAGACAACACAGCCTCAGGGCCACGGGCCGGAGCCAGCGCGAAACGCGTCCCGACACAGCAGGAGCAGCCCGCCGCCCAGAACGGCGAACGCGACAGCCCCGGGCAGCCCAAGCGGGTCCTGAAAGCCCGACCACTGAACGAGCACGTCGCCGACAACCGCGCCGAAATACGGGAGCCCGCCGACGAGCCCGAGCAGGTGACGGCGGTAGATCGCGATCACGAGCCCGAACCCGGCGAGCGCGCCGCCGGCGTACAGCACGGTTGCGACGGTCCCGGACTGGTAGAACGCGTCGACCGCCCAGGACACCGCCGCGATGGCGACCATCGTCAGCGCGGCTCCGAGCAGCAACTCGACACGGCGCTCGTCGGTGACCCGCAACCGGTCGCGCATGGGAGCGTCTGTCGCCATACCGGGTTGTTGTGTCGGGCGGACATATATCTGCTCCGGCGGCTCGACGAGACCGTGCTGTCCGTAACGTCGACACCCGAGGGCCAGGCGGGGTGGGCGAGGCCCGCCGCTCGTGTCCGCTGGCCGCGGTTCCGGCCCGGGTTTATGTCCGCGGCGGTCGACGTGGGGGCATGGACACGTTCGTGGTTGTCGGCGGCGACGCCGCCGGTATGTCGGCAGCGAGCAAGGCCAAGCGTGACAACCCGGATCTCGAGGTCGTGGTGTTCGAGAAAGGGGAGTGGGTATCCTACGGCGCGTGTGGCCTTCCGTACTACATCAAGGGGGAGATACAGTCGCTTGAGTCGCTTGTCTCGGTGACACCCGAGGAGTTCCGTGAGAAGCGGGATATCGACCTGCGGACCGGCCACGAGGTGACCGCCGTCGACACCGACGCCCGGACGGTGACCGCCGCGGGCGAGGACGGCCAGGTCGTCCAGCCGTACGACCATCTGCTGATTGCGACCGGTGGGGCGGCCGTCGAACCGCCGATCGAGGGGCTGGACCGGAAGGGGGTCTACACGCTGGGGTCGATGTCCGACGGCAAGGAGTTGCGCGAGTACGTCAACCGGGCTCGTGCCCAGAGCGACCTCCGACAGCCCGACAGCGGGCCGGCCTGTCAGTTTCTGGAGTCCTGTTCCGGCCCGGTCGGTATCGTCGGCGGCGGCTACATCGGCGTGGAGATGGCGGAGGCGCTTGCCGCCAACGGCTTCGAGGTCCACCTGTTCCAGCGCGGCGAGCAGATCCTGCAGCCGTTCGGCCCGGCAATCGCCGAGCGGGTCCTCGAGCACATCCGCGAGCAGGGTGTCGCGGTGTACCTCGACGCGCCGGTCGAGGCGCTCGCCGGCGGGGACAGCGTCGAGGCGGTCGTGACCGCGGACAGGCGCGTGCCCGTGGAGATGGCGCTTGTCGGAACGGGTGTGAGGCCACGCACCGAACTGGCCGAGCGCGCGGGGATCGCCCTCGGACCGACGGGCGCCATCGCCGCCGACGCCTTCCGGGAGACGAGTGCCCCCGACGTGTACGCGGCGGGCGACTGTGCCGAGGCAGACCACGTCGTCACCGGCGAGCCGGCCTACGTGCCGCTTGCACTGACGGCAAACAGACACGGCCGGGCGGTCGGTGCGACCGTCGCCGGGACGCCGACAGCGGGTGGCGGTGTCGCCGGAACCGCCGCGCTCAAAGCGTTCGAGGTCGAGGCCGCCCGGACAGGGTTGCTCACAGCGGGGGCCCGGGAGGCCGGCTTCGACCCCGTGTCGCGGACCATCACCGCCAAGTCCCGCGCCGGCTACTACCCCGCGGGTGGTGCGGTGCGGGTGACACTCGTCGCCGACCAGGGCTCGCGGCGGGTGCTCGGCGGCGGTCTCGTCTCCGCCTACGGCGAGGGTGCGGTCCACCGCAGTCACGCGCTTGTCGGTGCGGTCACCGAGGGGGTCACCGTGGGCGAGCTGGCCAACTACGATCTGGCGTACGCGCCGCCGTTCAACACGACCTGGGACCCCGTGCTGACGGCTGCGAAGGTACTCGACGGCGATCTCTGACGCTGTCTGGCCCCCTGTTTGGGGACAACACTGATTGTCGACGGACCGGAAGGTCTGTGCATGGACAGGCGTCACCGCCCGACCCGCGAGTGCCCGGACTGTGAGTGTGTGATGGGGCAGGTCAGCTTCACGACGGCCGGCGGACAACCCACAGGTCAAAACCGGTGAGCGGCGTGACGGGCTTTTGGGAGCCTCGGCATGCACGAGCGACTCGACATCGAGACCGTGGTCTGCCCGGAGTGTCGGCTCGTGCGGTTCTACGCCGAGGCTGACGGACAGTCCGCTGTGAACACCCGACCGTCGGAGGACAGCCCGCCCGACACACAGGACAACGGCTGGTCCTCGGGTCCCGACGACAGCGGGTGGGCCTCGGATACCGACGACGACACGGGGCTGCTGTGATGCGCCGGGTCGTCGCGGTGCGGGCGAGAACGGTAGTTCTTTTACCGTACACCCCCTGTCGTGCACATGATACAACTCGGGCTGGTGGTCTCGCAGTTCAACAAGCGGGACCCAGTCACTCAGGAGATGGCGGAGCTGGCCCGTGTGGCCGTCGACGAACACGACGCGACACTCGTCGAGACCGTCGAGGTGCCAGGCTCCTACGACACACCGCTTGCGGCCGACCGGCTCGCGCGCCGCGACGATATCGACGCCGTCGCGGTGCTGGGGGCGATTGTCACCGGCGATACCGACCACGACCAGATCATCGGCCACGCGGTCGCCGACCGGCTGGTGGCGGTCAGCCTCGACCGGGACACGCCGGTCACGTTCGGGGTCACCGGCCCCGGGATGAGTGCCGACGAGGCGCTCGCCCGTGTCGAGTCGGGGCGGGAGGCCGTGGAGAGTGCTGTCGCTCTCGTCGGTGAACTCGACGGGGTTTCGGACCCGGCGCCGGTGAGGGGCCCGGCAGCGGACACAGCCGAGACCAGCGAGGACCATCCATGAGCGAGTTCAGCTTCGGATTCGCCGACCGCGTCGACCGCGTCTCGCCCAGCGCGACCCTCGCCATCAGCAACAAGGCGAGCGCGCTCGAAGCCGACGGTGTCGATGTCGTCGACCTGAGCGTCGGCGAACCGGACTTCGACACGCCCGAGAACATCAAACAGGCCGCCCGTGACGCACTCGCGGCCGGCAAGACCGGGTACACACCCTCCCCGGGGATTCCGGAACTCCGCGAGGCCATCGCCCGGAAGCTCCGTGCCGACGGCCTCGACCACGGCCCCTCGAACGTGATGGTCACGCCCGGGGGGAAACAGGCCCTCTACGAGGTGTTCCAGACGCTTCTCGGTGCGGGCGACGAGGTGGTCCTGCTCGACCCGGCGTGGGTCTCCTACGAGGCGATGGCGAAACTCGCCGGCGCGTCGCTCAGCCGCGTCGATACCACGCCACACGGGTTCCGGCTCGCGGGGGCACTCGATGAACTGCAGACCGCTGTCTCCGACAGCACGGACCTGCTCGTCATCAACTCCCCGGGCAACCCCCACGGGATGGTCTACAGCGACGAGGCGCTGCGCGGTGTGCGTGATCTCGCCGTCGAACACGATGTCGCGGTTGTCTCCGACGAGATCTACCAGCAGATCGCCTACGACGGAACAACGGTTACCAGCCTCGGCTCACTGCCGGGGATGGGCGACCGGACAATCACGGTCAACGGCTTCTCGAAGGCCTACGCGATGACCGGCTGGCGGCTCGGCTACTTCGCCGGACCCGAGGCCCTCGTCGAGCAAGCCGGCAAGGTCCACGGGCACTCGGTCTCGTGTGCGACGAACTTCGTCCAGCACGCCGGTGTCGAGGCGCTCGCGAACACGGGCGAGACTGTCGCCGAGATGACCGCGGCGTTCGAGCGGCGCCGGGACCTGCTCGTCGAGACGCTCGCCGACCGCGGCGTTGACGTGCCGACCCCCGAGGGGGCGTTCTACGTGATGTTGCCCGTCGCCGACGACGACCAGACCTGGTGTGAGCGGGCCATCCAGAAGGCACACGTGGCGACGGTCCCCGGGAGCGCGTTCGGCACCCCCGGCTACGCCCGACTCTCGTATGCCACGGGCGCCGACCGCCTGCAGGCGGGGCTCGACCGGCTCGACACGCACGGCCTGCTCGACGCCAGCGGGTGAGCTGTCGGGGCCTGTGAACCGAAGGGCTTAATCCCCGGACCGGCCTCGCCACACATGCGGGACCGTGGGGTAGCGGTATCCTCGGCGCATGGGGTGCGTCGGACCTGAGTTCGAATCTCGGCGGTCCCATCCGCTTTTCGTGCCGGGTATTCCCGCCAGCACCCGGCTCGCTGCGGGTGTCACCCCGGGCAAACGTGGGGGAACACAGGCCGCCACCCAGGCTAGGTGTCTCACCCCGATCTGCGTACCGCGACGGTCCACTCCGGCGGCCCGATACTGCCGGTCGGGGCTCCGACGGTCCCAGCAAGGCGGCGCCTTTCGGGTCTGGTTCGAGACGCGCCGGCTCTCTCATCACGACAGAGAATCCCCCTCGAACGACGGCGAGTGCTGCCCTCGCCGCGTGCCTGACGGGCGCGGCTTTCGTCTCGAATCCCCCGTGCACAGCGTGGTGTCCTCGATGCCACGAGGGGACAACGGCGTCGCGGCGCCGACGGCGGGGTTCGCCCGCCGAACCGGACAGCCGGACTGACGGCGCGACCCCTGTCCCGGTCGGCCCCCCACCCGATGACGCCCCGGCGGTCCTCCTGGCCCGGTTCCGGCGGCTCGACCGGCGCGGGTGTCGACAGCACGGGACCGTGTGCCGGGGGACCGTCCCCGGCTGTCGGGACTGATCGCGTCGGATCGAGAGAACGAGCGCCTGTCGGAAGACAGGCCGGGTGGTGACCTACGGACTCAGCACTTCGGAGACGAACACGTCCTCGCGTTCACCTGCTGGGGCCCACACGAACTCGATTTCCACCTCTTCGACCTCGTCGTCTTCGTCGAACACGAACACCAGGTCGTTCCCGGGCGCGAGTTCTGTGTCGTCACCAAGATCGTCGCCGTCGACGTTTATCTCGGTGAGTCCCTCGAGCCCATCAGCATCCGGATCCTCTGCCACGTCGACAATGGTGCCATCTTCTCCGGTCGTGTCGAGTCCGGTACCGCCGGGTTCAAGCGCTTCGATGTCGAGGATGACATCGTCGAGGTCGAAGGTATCACCGGTCTGTGAGCTGAACTCGACGGTATCGAGGTTGAGCTCCCCAGAGGCGTCAACGTCGAACTGTGTCGTCGGCGCCGGCTCGTCGGTGTCACCAATCCCGAGGACAAACGCGGCGATGACCGCCGCGAGGATGACCGTGATGGCGACCATCAGGATGACCCCGATGACCGGGCTGACACCGCGCTCGTCGTCAACTCGGAATTGGTCGAGCATCGTTAGAGGCTGAACTCCTCGCTCAGGAAGACGTCCTCTCGGTCGCCGTCAGGCGCCCACA
>OBKM01000271.1_pt1 | contig 25893 bp, 25 predicted proteins | sample 1519691 | NCBI WGS metagenome assembly OBKM01 (sample SAMEA37050418, study PRJEB22526) | metagenome | biome: saline pan; feature: lake; material: water | place: Egypt | collected 2015 | depth 0.5 m | reverse complement strand
TCGGATCGAACGGCCGGTATCTCGTTCGTCAGTCGGTTTGCTGTGCGTCAACGACAGCGACGCCGCCGAGGTTGACGATGTCTTTGACCTCGTCGCCACGCTGGAGGACATGGACTGGCTTGTCCATCCCAACGAGCATTGGACCGATTGCCTCTGCGCCGCCGAGTCGCTGGAGCAGCTTGTAGCTGATGTTGCCTGCTTCGAGGTTCGGGAACACCAGCACGTTCGCCGGTTCGTCGAGGTCGGAGAACTCGTACGTTCCGTTGAGGATATCGTCTACAACGGCGGTGTCTGCCTGCATTTCACCGTCCACCTGGAAGTCGACGGCGGGATCGTCTCGGAGCTCGCGAGCCGCTTTCCGGGGCTTTTGTGTCCCTTCGTTGTCAACGCTCCCAAAGTTCGAGTATGACAGGAGTGCGGCGTGAGGCTCGATGTTGAACCGGCGAGCCAGCTCGGCGGTGTGTCTGGTCACTTCTGCGAGCACATCAGCGTCCGGGTTCTGGTTGACAGTCGCGTCTGCACAGAACACCACCCGATTTTTGAACGTGAGCATGTAGACACCCGCGGCGTAGTCGGTCTCATCGGATGTTCCGATAACCTGTAGCGGCGGGCGTAGCGCTGATGGATAGTGGTGGGTCAGTCCGGTCAACATCGCATCTGCGTCGCCGGCTTCGACCATCACCGACGCGAAGTAGTTCGAGTCGGTGATCAACTCCTCGGCTTCGCTTCTGGTGACGCCCTTGCGCTTTCGGCGCTCGACAAGCAGGTCAACGTACTCGCCTTTCGCGCCACCCTCTGGATCGACTACTTCGGGATCGAACTCCAGCCCAAGCCGAGTCTGGATCCGGTCAATCTCCCCTGCATCGCCGATCAACACCGGGTCAGCGATCCCCTGCTCCTGCAGCTGGTATGCCGCCCGGATGATCTTCTCGTCGTCCCCCTCCGCGAGCGCGAGGCGCTTTGGATCGCTTTTGGCCTTGTTGAGGACAACCCGCATCATCTCACGTGACTTCCCGAGCCGAGCTTCGAGCTGTTCTGCGTACGCCGCGGTATCGATCGATGTTTCGCGTGCACAACCGCTCTCGATGGCTGCCTCTGCGACCGCCGGTGCGACCTCAAACAGGACGCGAGGATCAAGCGGCTTCGGGATGATGTAGTCGGGGCCAAACTGTAGGGGCTGATCGCCGTAGGCTTTGACGACTGCGTCGGGGACATCCTGGCGTGCGAGATCGGCAAGAGCCTCGGCAGCGGCGACTTTCATCGCCTCGTTGATTTCGGTTGCCCGGACGTCAAGCGCACCGCGGAAAATAAAGGGGAACCCGAGCACGTTGTTGACCTGATTCGGGTAGTCAGAGCGTCCGGTCGCCATGATGACTGAGTCATCGCGGGCGGCTTTGGCCGCCTCATAGCCAATCTCGGGGTCAGGGTTCGCCATTGCAAAGATGATCGGGTTCGACGCCATCGACCGGACCATCTCTTGGTCGACAATTCCTCCAATTGAGAGGCCAACAAACACGTCCGCACCGTCCATCGCGTCCGCAAGGTCGCCCTCTGGGGCATCGCGGGCGAACTCCCGTTTGTGCTCGTTGACATCGCCCGAATCGGCGCGATCCTCGGTAATAACCCCAGAGGAGTCACACATGATGATATTCTCTTTCTGTGCCCCAAGTGAGACATAAAAGCGGGCAGTTGCGAGTGCGCTTGCGCCAGCACCGGAGAAGACAATCTTGAGATCCGAGATGTCTTTGCCGGCGATATCGGCGGCGTTCAGCAGTGCTGCGCCCGAGATGATCGCTGTTCCGTGCTGGTCGTCATGAAACACCGGCACGTCCATTCGCTCGCGTAGTTCGGACTCAATCTGGAAACACTCTGGTGCCTTGATATCTTCCAGGTTGATCCCACCGAAGGTCGGCTCCATCGCGGCGACGGCTTCGATGAGTGCTTCGGGGTTGTCCTGGTCGAGTTCGATGTCGAACACGTCGATGTCGGCAAACCGTTTGAACAGTACTCCCTTGCCTTCCATCACCGGCTTTGACGCCTGTGCACCAATATCCCCTAACCCGAGGACAGCGGAGCCGTTCGACACAACACCGACCATATTCCCTTTGGTCGTGTAGGTGTAGGCCGCTTCCTCGTCTTCGGCGATTGCTTCACAGGGTGCCGCAACGCCCGGTGAGTACGCGAGGCTGAGATCTCGCTGTGTGTTTGTCGGCTTCGTCGTCGAGATCTCGATTTTCCCCGGCGGCTCCTCCCGGTGGTAGTCGAGTGAATCTTCGTCAAGTCCCATAGCGGAACCACGTTCGGTGGGGTTTAAAATCTCCTGCCCTTTCGACGGGCAAACAGCGAAACTACTGTTGGTTTTACTACTTGAGCCGATAAAGGATCTGGTCTCCTGACAAGCTCCGTTCCTTACTCCCCCAAGTCGCGTGGTACGAACGGTGATAGCACTCTCCGCGCATGTTCTTGCCTGTGACTGCGCACAACTGTACCTGGCTTCCCGGTATGACACGAGCTGTTCGACCCGGGTGAGCGGCCCGAAGACACCAGGCTAGGCAAACGCACTACCGGCAAGGGAATCCACTGCGCTTTTGTTCATGGAAAACTGATAAAAAATATGCAGCACACGCCCTCCAGGCGATCGCTCCTTGCTTTGACTGCATCGGCCACAATCGGTGGGATTGCCGGCTGTCTTGATGACGACGAGACACAGGATGGTGCGGACGCTACGGACGACAGTGACGGCACTGCTGACCAACCTGCAGACCAAGATGACGATGCCGCGATCACTGATATCGACCCTGCCAGTCCGCAGGTCGCGTTTCGGGACTGGCTCACGGATCCCGACGCAATCGACACCACCCGATTCGAGTACAACGAGGCACTGCTTGAACAAACAACGGTTGGACGGGCAGACGTGCTTGACCTCGACATTGCAGATGTTGACGCGTTTTTGATCCAGCTTCCTGCGTACATCATCTTCGGCGACTTCGACGTGTCGAGGCTGGAGACGACGCTTGACTCTGCAGACGAGTACCAGCTTACCGGTGAGTACGAATCCTACCGGAGGGCCGAGCCACTGGACACTGATGACTCGGGGGACGGCCTTATCGAGTCACAGTTTGCACTCAGCAGCGACACGATCCTGATCGGTCGGGATCTTGACCGCTGGATCGACACGAAAAACGGTGCGGCTGATCGACTTGCCGATACGTATCCAGTATTCAACGATCTATTTGAGCGGCTTCCGGACCGAACCAACGTGGCCGGACAGGTAGGACCTCCGCCGACGTGGGATGTTGACGGGATTGTGGCATGGGGGAGCTCGTCGCCAAGTCTCGACCCCGGTGCAGTTACGAGCACCTGGGTGTACGCCTTCGAGGAGCAGCCAACGAGCGAGCAGACAGAAGCCGTCGAAGAAAACCTTCCCGACCCACTGATTGAGAGCATCGACCAGACCGCAACAGACGGCCGATTTTTCACTGTTACTGGAACGATCCGCATTCCGGATACTGAAGACCAGTCGGACGGCATCGATCGGTAACGCTGCGCTCTCGAACAGTCGGAAGAAGCGCCAACAATATACGCGCGCGGTCATCAGCCCAAACTAGCATGGGAGCAAACACACCTTCGTCGCTGGTTCGTCGGCTTCTCGCGGGGACGACGCTTCTGTCTGTGCCGCTAATCCTGCTTGGGATCTACACCGCGATTGCAGGCTTTGGGCTGACCTGTGAGGCACGCTGGCCGCTGTGTGACGGTGCAGTGTTTGGACTGTTCCCGGCCAACTGGGGCAGTTTCATTGAGTGGTTCCACCGGCTTGTCGCGATGATCTTTGGTTTTGCGATCATCGGCACCGCTGTTGCTGTGTTCCGTACGGACGTAGCCCCTCGAGTTAAGGGAGCGGTCGGGCTTGCAACAGCCCTGACACCGCTCCAGATCGTGTTTGGTGCGCTCACTGTCACCTCGTACGAACAGCTCATCCTCGCGACACACTTTGTCACCGCGGCGTTGATTTTCTTCCTCCTGGTCGGGGCGACGGTCTGGCTGTTCGCCGACGAGGACTGGGTTCCCTCGACGCGTACCGCAGGACTCTTCGCCGGCGTGTGTCTCATCGCTGGGCTGCCGCTGGTGCCCGGCTCCGCGGTCGCACTCAACCTTGGTCTCACCGGCCCCGAGCTACACACGTCCTTTTACTTTTTCACCCTCCTTGCAGCAGGCGGGTTCGTCGTTGCAGTAGTCGACGCTGCGACTCCAGTCCGTGTTGCTGCCTTCATCGGTGCTCTCATTGTCACCGCTGCGATGGTCCTGAGCAGAGTTACGCTGTTCCCGACCGACGCCGCATACGTGTTCCTTGGCGTCGTCGCCGCAATCGGCGCTGCAGCCGCAGTCGTCATCGCCGACGCCAGAACGGACTCCGCTCGCGAATCGGCATCCAGAATCAGTGACCGGTCTGCGTAGCAACCGAACGCACACCGGTTACTCTTGCCAGCGTGCGATCGTTGCTCCCCACGTGTAGCCTGTTCCAGCGGCAAGCAGACAGACGAGGTCACCGTCGGAGAGCAGTCCCCGGTCGAGCGCTTCGTCGATTGCCAGCAGCTGGTCGGCGCTTTGCACGTGCCCGTACTCGTCGAGATACACGCCGTCGGTTTCGGGACTGAGGCCGAGCTCCTCAAACAGCTGCTCGTGGAACGAGCGTTTCATATGCGTGACTGCGACGAAGTCGAGATCCTCGCGGACGAACCCGGAGCGTTCGAGGGCCTGATCGGCCACCGAAAGAAACGACGGCAGTGAAACAGGACCGAGCCGTTCTTTCATACTGTCGGGATCGGGCACGTCGAGCTGATGGAGCGCTTGCTCGACGGTTGCAGACGATGGTGGGCGGAGCGACCCACCAGCCGGCATGATAACATCCTCTGCAAACGAGCCGTCGGTGGTTGCGGCGCTTTCGTGAATGATTGCCCGAGCGTCGTCGCCGGGCTCGGATTCAAGCACCGCAGCACTCGCACCGGAGCCGAAGTTGAACATGAAGGAAGCGTTTTGGTTCTCGTAGTCGACAAGGTCTTCCTCACGGCTTGCGGTGACCAACAGGACCCGATTGAGATGATCAACTTCGAGCTGTGCACGGACCTGTCGCATCGCAATCGGCGTGCTGGCACACAGGGTGTGGCTCTCTGTCGCGAAGGCGTCGGCTGCACCGAGGCGCTCTGCAATGTGTGCGGCACCGCTCCAGACTACGTACTCTTTGTACTCCGAGCCGTGGTACAGCACCATATCGAGTGACTCGGCGTCGACGCTGGCGTCGTCGAGAGCACGCTCGGCTGCGGCAACACACATATCCGTCGCGTGGTCGTCGTCAGGCGGACAGACATGTTTCTTTTCGATCCCCATCTTTTCGACGACAATCTCTTCGGGAATCCCACTCTCCGCTGCAATTTCTGCCCCGGTGATACGCTCGTCTGGAACGTATGTGCCGTAGCCGGTGAGTCCAACAGTCATCGTTTATCACCTCCGTATTCAGCGCGGAGGGCGTCTCGATCGAGCTTTCCGGGTCCTGTCTGTGGAAGGGTATCGACAACGACGTACTCGTGTGGCTGCTCGAAATCGGCGAGCTGTTCCGCTGCAAACGGCTCCAGTTCGGCTGTGGTCGTGTCGCCGACAACGATCGCCTTCGGAACTGTTCCCCAGCGGTCGTGGTCGATGCCAATCACGGCAACAGCGTCCACGTCGGGATGGCCTTCAAGCGTCGCCTCGATCGCTTCCGGAGAGACGTTCTCGCCGCCAGAGACGAATCTGTTGTCGACCCGACCGGTGATCTCGATGTCGCCGTCTTCATCCCGGCGGGCAAGGTCTCCCGTCGACACCCACTCTCCGTCGAATGTGCCGTCCTGGGTGTGGAGATACTCGTCAGCAGTCACCGGCCCGGCGAGCTCGAGCTCGCCGACCTCACCGACGCCGACCGGATCGCCGGCTTCGTCGACGATTCGTACGTCACAGTCGGGGAACGGCCGCCCGACAGTCTGTGACTTTTTCTCGTGATCGGGTCGGGCTGGCGAGCAGTAGAGGTTGTTCGGCCCGCCCTCAGTAAGCCCATACCCCTGTGTAAACTGCTGTCCCTGATTCCGGTAGCGCTCCATCAGTGATTCGGGCGTTGGCCCGCCGCCACTCATCCACCACTCGACGGTCGAGAAGTCAGCAGCTTCAAACCGGGGATGCGCTGCGATGGCGTCGAAGATTGCCGCGACCGCGAACACGTGCGTTCCACCGTGGCGTTCGATCGACTCGATCGCTGTGCCAGGGTCGAACTCACGGTGGAGGACGACGGTCCCGCCGGCGTACAGCGTCGGCAAACAGAGTAGATTCCAGCCGCCGGTATGAAACAACGGAAGCAACACCGGGGAGACATCGTCGTTTCCCAGTCCCCAGGCAGCAGCCTCTGTGATGCAGTTCCACTCTACCTGCCGTTCGGTGAGTACGACAATCTTCGGCGTGCCAGTTGTCCCACCAGTGTGGAGGTACAGTAGTGGCCTTTCAGAGTCGCGGTGCTGAGTGGCGTGTCCAACTACTGTCGTGGACGTTTGCTCTGCTGTGCTATCGAGCCATTCTTCTGGGTTGCCGATTCCGTCAAGCCGCTCCCGGTTTTGTTCGTCCGGGAGCAACTCATCAAACTGCGATTCACAGCAGACGAGTCTGGGGTCGATTCGGTCGAGTAATGTTGCGATTGTTCCCGGATCCAGGCGGTGGGAGAGTGGCGCGAGGACAGCCCCCGCCTTTCTGGCACCGAACAGCATGGCGAGTAGCTCGGGTCTGTTTCGCGAGAGGACAGCAACCGCATCGCCGTCGCCAACTCCATAGTGGTCAAGCGCTTCGCTCACGGCGTCTGCACGGCGGTTAAGGTCAGCGTAGCTGTACGTCGTTTCTGTCGTGTGGTCGATCACGGCCGGCTGAGTCGCCCAGTGGGCCGCGCGTCGGTCGAGTGCAAGTGTCATCAGTATCGCGGAGTGTATGGATCTCGGTGTGTCGATCTCGGTTTGTAAGTGGTCTGTGTCCGCAGGGCGTGGCCGCTATGACTGCGGACCCAGTGATTGTCTGCCGATGCGTGGTCAGCGTCGATAGCGATCGAGGTGTTCAGGGAGTCGGTCAGCGACGGTGCCGCCCAGTCGGTCACGGAGCGATCCGAGGATGCCGTTGGGGACAAACAGCACAAACAGCACGAAGACGATTCCGAGGTACAGCGGTGCTCGCCCATCGAGTGCGGCGTTGATCAGCAACTCCAGCGAGATCCCAACAACCTCCGCTTCGAGCACGCTCTCTGGAATTACGTCTCGGAGATACAGCGCTATGCCGCCGCTGTCCGTCGAGAGCATGTCCTCCAGCCACTGGTGGAACGCCGTCCCAAACAGTGGTCCGGCGAGTGTTCCGAGGCCGCCGATAATCGCTGTAATAAGCGCGTCAGCGGTCACCAGGAAAAAGTACGTGTTCTCTGGAGAGATGGCTCTCGCGTAGCCGGCAAACAGCGCCCCGGCGACGCCGCCGAAGAAGGCGCTGATCCCAAAGGCGACCATCTTGTACCAGTACGTGTTATAGCCGATGGCTTTCGCTCGTGCTTCGTTCTCCCGAATTGCAATCATCACGCGGCCAAACGGCGAGTGGATGATTCGCTGCATCGCAAGATAGGACAGCAACACGACCAGTCCGATCGCGTAGTACGATACGGTTGTCGCGGAGATGTCGATACCCAGCCCAAGCAGATCGGTGAAGCTATCCCCAAACCGGCCAATCTCGACGCTCAGCGTCTCCACAAACGGGATGCCAATCTCGGCGGACTCATCAAGCGTTGGTCCCTCCTGTGGGTTCACTGCGACGTAGTCCCAGTTTCGGATTCCCTCGTACATCACCTGTGCGACCCCCAGCGTAATCATCGCGAAGTACACTCCGGTGAGTCGGAAGGATACTGCGCCGATGAGAAACGCAAGCAACATCGCAAGCGTCGACCCGACCACGAGCAGAATCATAAACGGCGTCGTCTCCGGAAAGAAGGGGACGTTACCGTTTGTCACCAGCACGACGAAGTAGGCACTGGTGCCGTAAAACGCTGCGTGCCCGAACGAAAGATAGCCGGTGTACCCGCTGATGAAGTCAAAGCTCATCGCAAACAGCCCCATGTACAGAACGATGATCATGAAGGTCAGTCCCGGGAGGAAGGCGTTCACCTCGCTTCCAACCGGCGACGCGGCGAGCATGCCGTGAATGAGGGGATAGAGCGCAAAGGCCAGCACTACGAGCGCGTGCACCCGGTGGTTCCGGATGTGGTCACGAAGCGAGTACGCGCCTGTACTCTTGGCTTCCGGTTGTTCGTCCATCTCTGTGTCTGGTTCGGTTCCTGTTGTGTCAGTTTCCGTCCGGTCGCCCGTACCGTCGTCTCCCGACGACGGCGAGCTGCGGTCGCTAATGGCCACCCACCTCCTCGACGCCGTACAGTCCCTGTGGCTTGATGATCAGCATGATTACAAGCAGGAGAAACACGGATACCTCGGTGAGTCCGGGGAAGTCGACGATTCCCGTTGTAAACAGCCAGGTCGTCACGGCGTCAGTCAAGCCCACAAGCACCGACGCAGCCACTGTCCCTTTGAAGCTCCCAAGGCCGCCGATAATGACGACCACGAAGGCAAACAGAAGCACGTCGATGCTCAACTCAACGCTTGCGCCCCAGGTTGGATCCCACATCAGGAGAACACCACCCATCGCTGCGAGCCCAGTTCCGACACCGAACACGACCGTAAAGGCTTTGCGAACGTCAATCCCGAGGGCCTCGACCATCTCTGAGTCCTCGCTGCCTGCCCGGATGTAGAGGCCGTATTTCGTTTCAGTCAAAAATAGATACACCGCAATCAACACAACAACCCCGAGGATAAACTCGAAGATGTACAGGCCAAAGAAATTCATTCCCAGCACCTCCTGTCGGTCGCCGAGAATTGCCGGCGCAGTTTCCCGCGCTGAAATCCATGTGGGCTCGGGCTGAATCCCTCGTAGCGTGAGGATGATCCGCATCAGTTCCTCAAGAATCAGCGCGATTCCAAACGTCAGGAGGATCTGGTACATCGGCGTTCGATCGTAGATCCGCCGAATCAGCGTTGCCTCGACTGCGCTTCCGGCGACGGTCAACGTCGCGAACACGACCGCCATCGCGACAAAAAAGAAGGCGATTGTCGTGATCGTTCCGGACCCGCTCCCAACAGCAAAAACGAGGATGACGCCCCCGAAGTACGCCCCGAGCATCGACATAGCGCCGTGGGCGAAGTTCAGGATTCCCATCAGTCCGAACACCAGCGTGAGGCCGACGGAGATGATGAAATACACCGCGGCTTTCCCGAGCCCTTCGATGAGCAACTCGCCGACGGTCGCTGCGCCATCTGCAACCAGCGGCGCCGCCATACCACCTGCTAGCGCCCCAATCATGCGGTGAGATACCTCCGTACTCGTTCGTCGTCTTCGGTGACTCCCTCGGTCGATCCCGACTCGACAACCGTGCCGTGATCGATCAGGTAGAAGCGATCGGCGAGGTCCATCGCCAGCCGGAAGTTCTGCTCGACGAGGACCATCGTCGTGTCTTCGGAGGCAGCCTGGAGCGCGTCAACGACGTCAGTCACAATCCGTGGTGCAAGCCCTTCGCTTGGCTCGTCGACCAACAGCAGATCGTTCTCCCCGAGCATCCCGCGAGCAATTGCAAGCATCTGTTGTTGGCCGCCGCTGAGCGCGCCAGCCTCTTTGTCACGAAACCGATCGAGATCTTCGAACAGCCCGTACGCCCGGTCGAGTTTCGGTGCCGGGTCGCCGGTTCTGACCGCTGTCCGGAGGTTCTCTTCGACGGTCAGATGGTCAAACACCCGGCGGTCCTCAGGCACCCATCCGACGCCGCGTCGGGCGACCTCGTGGGTTGGTTTGCCGGTGACATCTTCTCCACGAATCCGAACTGTTCCCGATCGTGGCGGTGTTAGCTGGAGAATCGTCCGAAGTGTCGTGGTTTTTCCGACACCGTTGCGGCCCAGCAAGGCGACAATTTCGCCGTCCTCGACAGAGAGCGAGAGCCCTTCGAGGATGTGGCTGTCGCCGTAGTACGTATCAACGTCGTCGAGTTCGAGCAGACTCACGCGAGCATCCCCTCCTCGTAGCCGCCGAGATACGCTTCCTGTACAGCTTCGTCGTTCTGGACAACCGTCGGTTTGTCATCAGCGATCAGCTCACCGCGATGTAACACGGCGATTCGATCGGAGATCCGCATGACGACCTCCATGTTGTGCTCGATCAACAGCACCGTGTGGTCCGCTGCAACATCTTCTATGAGGCTGACGACCTCGTCGATGCCCTCGCTGGAGACGCCCGCCGTTGGCTCGTCCAGCAAGAGCACGTCGGGATCGCCGGCCATCGCGACGCCGACTTCCAGGCTCCGCTTTTCGCCGTGGCTCAGCGCTGCTGTCGGCTGTTCGGCGGCGCCGGCAAGCCCAACTCGTTCGAGGAAGTCATACGCTGGCTCGTAATGGTCCGCGAACGACCGGGCGTTCCGACAGAGCTGCCAGGCGTCCCTGCCGCTATGGGCCTGCACCGCGAGGCGGACGTTTTCAAGTACTGACAGCGCCGGAAACAGATTTGTGATCTGGTACGATCGGTGGATGCCAGTTGCTGCGGTCTCGTAGGGTTGGGCGTCGGTAATGTCGATTGTCCCGTCATCACCGGTAACGCTGATTGTCCCGTCTGTCGGTGTAAGCTCTCCGGTGAGCAGGTTGAAAAACGTCGTTTTTCCCGCCCCGTTTGGGCCGATAAGCGAGCAGAGCTCTCCTGACTCGAGCGTAAAGTCGACACTGTCGACAGCAGTCAGTCCGCCAAACTGCTTGGTGAGTCCCCGTGTTTCAAGCATCGGTCAGAGATCACACGAAGCGTCACCAGGCGGTACCATCACCTCATCAGCCGATCGCCGCTCGACCGGCTCGCCAGGCATCACAGCCGCGTCCCACGTGTCGGCGAACTCGTCGCTCGTTGGAACGGGCCAAGCAACCGTCATCTCTGAGGCTGCCTGGTTGTTGTGCTCCTGGAACGTGTAGGCGTCCTCGCCTTTCGGCGTGTCCTCGACGGTCATCCCGTTCATCGCATCCGCGATATCGACGGGGTCTGCGGACTCGGCTTCCTCGCTTCCCTGCACAATTGCCGAACCGGCGACGAACGTTCCAGCGCTGAACAGATCCGGGACAATCCCGTAGGCGTCGGTGTGCATGTCGATGAAGTCGTCGTTGATGGGGTTGTCATACTGGTTCCAGTGATAGCGCGTCGTGAACGGTCCAAGTCCGTCATCTTCGATATCCTGAGCGGTGAAGTCGTCGCCGTAGATTCCCTGAATCGTTTCGCCGATGATCTGGGTTGTTACGAGTGCTGCGAACCCACCGAACACCTGCACGTCGAACTGGACTGCAGTTGAGAGGAACTCTGGTAGCGTAATGAACGTAAAACCGCCGACAACGCCGTCGGCGCCGTTGTCGATCGCCTCGTCGAACAGGCCGCCGAACTCGCTGAACCCCTGCTCGACGAACCGGGGTTCCTGAACAGTGACACCCTGTGCCTCGAGTACCTCCTGGTAACCATTTGCAACACCTTCACCGAACGCTCCTTCAGCGGCAAAGATCGCGACGTTCGACACGTCTCCCTGCTCTGCAACGAAATTACCACCCGCTCGCGCGTCCATTCCTGTGTGCTCGCTTGCTCGAAACACCATGTCACGGCAGTGTTCGTCGCTAACGGTGATATCGCCGTCTGCGGCCGGACCAACAATAAATGGAACATCGTCGGTCTCGTCGATTACCGTCGAGATCACCTGTCGTGCGCCGTCTGATGAGGACGTACCGAACAGCATGTCCACGTCCTCGTCGAGAACCAGGTCTTCGGCGACGCTCTGTGCCCGATCTGGGACGAATTCGGTGTCCTGTAGTACGATATCGATATCGGGACCGTCATCGACTTCGATCGTCTCTTCCCCGGCAACGAAGTGATCGAGTGGATCGAGGTCATGCTTGTACGCAAGCCCGGAGTACAGCCCCATCAGGCTGATCCGTCCGTAGTACTCGAGATCGCCTGAAAGTGGCTGAAGCGCACCGATTCGGATCGTTTCGTCATCGGGCGCCCCGTCATCGTCATCACCGAGACAGCCCGCAAGGGCTGTTACACCGACACCAGCAGCTGTTGAGCGTTTCAGGAACTTCCGCCGCGTGTGTGGCTGTGCCATACCATACTGATTCCCTTATACACTTCCTAAATATGGAAGGTTAACATACAAACCGGAGGCCCCGTTTCGGACTTTGGACCCGTTTAGGCCGTCCTCTCGCGGCGACTCAACACTGACAAAACGAGTGAACTACCACAGCCTTTCGTGTCACAGCTCGAAATGCTACGTTTGCTTACTTGTCGTCGACAAGCGATCCGAACAGCTCGTCGGCGTCCGCGGGAACGTCGAAGTCGTGGAAGTGATCGCCTTCCTCCTTACTCAGGACGTTCAGTGCGGCGGCGGCACCGTCTCCGGCGGAAATAACGGCCTGCCACTCCTCTGCACGGACCATTGCACCCGTCGCGTACGCGTCATCAACTGAGGTTTCCATCGTTACGTCGACGTCGACAATCCCATCATCGGTTGTCTTACAGCCAAGCGATTCCGCGAGGCTCCGGTCAGCGCCTGTCGCAAGCACGACGTAGTCTGCGTCGAACTCTTCGTCATCGGTTTCGACCGTGAACCCACCGCCGTTCTGCCCGACGCTGACTACCTCGGATCCCTGTTTTCGGTCGATACCGAAGCTGTCGACCTGATCACGGAGCGTCTTCATGAACGCGGAGCCATCAACCGAACCAATCCCAGGATAATTGAAAAGATGCGCTTTATGCATCCAGGTGTCGTCGGTGTCGAACACTGCCGTTTCGAGTCCGTTTTTCGCGGTGAACAGTGCAGCGCTCAGTCCTGCGGGACCGCCGCCAACAATTGCTACTGATGCCATACCCGGCTCAACGCACTACAGGCAAATAGGTGTTCGCTGACAAATATGTTACCTGATTACGGCTGCGTCACCACCCCACGCCGTTCAGTTCAGATCGTCGAGCGCCTCGACGAGGCTCCGCAGCACCTTCTTTTCGCCGCGACGCATGTTTTTCGAGACAGCTGCCGTCGAGACATCGAACTCATCGGCGAGGGTCGACAGCGTCGCTTCCCGGGGTGACTCGAAGTAGCCTTGGTCTGCTGCTGTTCGAAGTGTTTCGGTTTCGACCGTCGATAGCGACCGGCAGGCGTCGAGCAGTTTCACGGCTGCCCCCTGATTGCGAAGGACATCGAACAGCTCGTCGAGCTCGACCGACGAGCGCTGCTCAACGTCAAAGTCATTGCCGGTTTCAAGCGCACAGAGTGCCTCGTCTGCAGTGTCGTCGTCATCGAACCCTACTTGCCAGATCTCGGAACCATCTTCGATATGAAACGGTCCGGTGATGAACCCATTGTGGCCCATGATCGTCTCCATGGCGTTTGTCTGTTCGATCCCGGTGTAGATCACAGCGCTGTCCTCGAACTTCGAAAACAGCCGGTAGTCGGTCATCCCCTCGTGTTCTCGCAGCGCCGACAGGCCGTTATCGAGGGCGCTCCGACTGTCGGCCTCGACGATCATCCGAGTCTCTAGCTCCTCGGCGGCGGTGTCGAGGTGCCAGTGGATTGTTGAGAAAGACACCGCGTGGTCTGCGGTGGTGTCGATGAACGGGCAGTCGTACTGCTCCATGTCCATCGTGAGGTCAATCATACCACATCACACGGTTGCACAAACGTAAGTATTGCCGTCATTTTTGCTACATACTTGCTGATCTGTGGTGTGTGGTTTAGGACTATTCGGGCTTCTCTCCCCCAAACTTTGTTTTGACTGCTTGTCGGTCGATCTTCGACGGTCCGCTTTTGGGGAGTTCATCGATGAACGCGATCGACTTCGGGATTGCGTACCGAGCAACCCGCGAGGCGAGGTGCCGCTCTAGCTCCTCTCCCGTCAGCGACTCGTCGCCTTCGATCACCGCCTTCCCGACGGTTCCCCAGCGCTCGTCTGGGACGCCGATCACAACGACGTCGTCGACAGCCGGGTGATCAACGATGGCATCCTCGACCTGTGGGGGATAGACGTTTTCGCCACCGGAGATGAACATGTTCTTTTTACGTCCCTCGATGTGAACGTAGCCGTCTTCGTCGACGCGGGCGAGATCTCCTGTCGATACCCAGTTTCCGAACGTCTCGGCTGACTCGTCGGGGTTGTTCCAGTAGCGGTCTGCTGCGTGTGGTCCGGCGAGTTCGAGTTCACCGATCTCTCCGCGTGCAACCGGCGTTCCTTCACTGACAATCCGGACATCCACGTGGATCGCCGGCACACCGATGCTGCCGGTTTTGCCTTCAGGGAAGTCATCTGGCATCGCGAAGTTGTTCGGGCCGCATTCGGTGAGGCCATACCCCTGAGAGAGCTCGACGCCGCGGTCGCGCCAGGCCTGGATGACTGCGTCCCGGCAGGGACCGCCGCCGCCTTTGACAAACCGAAGCGAAGAGAGGTCGGTCTCCGACCACCGGCCGTGCTCGGTCATCATTCGCAACACGGCAGGCACCGCGACGAGGACGGTTGCCGATTCGCGCTCGACGTTTCGGAGGACCCGTCCGGGCTCAACTTCAGGGCTCAACAACAGTGTCGCGCCCATATGGAAAAACGGGACTGTCAGCACGTTCCAGCCGCCGGTGTGAAACATCGGAAACACCATCGGAGCCACATCATCGTCTCGCAGGCCCCACGCAGTGATCGTATTAAACGAGTTCCAGTGGATCGCGCCGTGGCTGATCACCGTTTCCTTCGGTGTTCCGGTTGATCCGCCGGTGTGTAAAAACAGGTGTGGGTCCGCAAGCGACAGCGCTGGCCCGTCAACTGGTGAGCCATCTTCGGGCAGCTCGTCGGTATACGGCTGCCAGGCGTTGTCGTCGTCGTTGGGAATCGCCCGCATCGTTGGTTCGACGGCAGCCGTGTCGAGTGCATCAATTACGTCTGCTTCAAACGGCGCTTCGACCAGCAGTAGTTCTGGATTGACATCGCCAAGCACGGCGGCGAGCTCCCGTTCTGCAAGCCGGTGTGAGAGCGGAGCAAGGACCGCGCCGCGCTTTGCGGTTGCAAAAAACAGATCGACGAGTTCGACCCGGTTTCGTGAGATCACCGCGACCCGATCGCCCTTGCTAACATCGTGTGCAGCGAGAAACCGTGCAGTCTGGTTCGCTCGCCGGTCAAGCTCACGGTACGTGTACTCGGCTCCCGCTGCGGTGTCTTTGATTGCGATGCGGTCGGGTGAGAGCCGAGCACGACGGGCAGAGAGCTGACCGACCCAGCCGTACTCCTGCTCGCCGTGGTCGTGGGGATGAAGCGATCGTGGGTCGCCGTCGATCATCGCTGTGCCTCCAGAAACGACCGAAGTCGATCGTTGACGCGCTCTCGCTCTTCAATAAAAAAGAGATGGTCGCCCCCCTCGATTCGCTCGTAGGTCACGTTCGGTAGCTCTTCGGCAAGTACGTCGCCGTTTGCAACCGGAAGCACGCGGTCGTCAGTACCGTGCAACAGCAGGGTTGGTACGTCTATCGCTCCGAGCCAGTCGGCTCCGTCGAACCCTATCACCGCTGCGGCCTGTGCCTCTCGACCTTCGTCGCTTGCGTCGCCGTCGAGCCGCCAGTCGATGATCTGCTCGACAAGCTCCGGCTCGCGCTCGTAGAAGTCGTCGCTGACTGCAGGCGCCATCCGATGACGGATCGTCTCACGCTCGTTTGCGTTCTCCGGGGCAGACATAATGTGAGCCAGCACATCGTCAGGTGTCGCTGTCGCTAGCTCGCCGCCAGGAGACGTACAGAACAGCGCCAGCGACTCGACATCGTCGTACTGGTTGGCGTAGGAGAGCGCAATCATGCCCCCCATCGACGCGCCGAGCAGGTGCACATGTCCTGTCTTTTCGTTGTGACTGCGGTAGTCTTCGAGGACCGCACGGACATCTGTTGCCATCGCTTCGACTGTGTACGGCCCCTGTGGCGTTTCGGAGTTGCCAGTGCCGCGGTTGTCCGGACGTATCACGACGAACTCGTCTTTGAGGGCGTCGGTCGCGAACTGCCACATCCACCGGCCGTAGCCGAGTCCTTCGATTGCGACGACCACGGGGCCGTCATCGCCATCGATCGTGTAGTGCAGCTCGGTGCCGTCGTTCGTGACGGTGGGCATACCATCGAGTCGTTTCTCGTCCGGTATCAATCCACACATTCACATGTGAACGGCGAGCGTCCGTCCTACAGTACCAGCTCTCTCCGAGCAACCTGTGTCAGTCCGGTCTCCCACCAGCCCATATTAGTCGAACTGACAGTCCTGTAGCTCTGTCTCGGCGATTTCGTGTCTGGTGTCTTCGGGGTCCACCAGAATCGTGACTTCTCTGGTCGACTCGTCGACGTTGATGCTGTCAGTTGTAAGCTGTGTCTCGTCGCCGAACACGCGATACGTGTGGGGGCCAATCCGAGACAGCGATCCAAACACCGATCTCTCACCAGTCGCTAGCTCCTGTGTTTCATCGAGCACAACCTCTCCGCCGGCCTGTATCTCGACCCGAATCGATCCCGATGTGTTGGTCTCAACTGCAACTGTCCGGGAACGCGGCAGTGTCTCCGGTCGCACGCGTTCTACGGTCAGGATACGGGTCTCTCCGTCTCCGGACTCGACACGTGGGCTGTAAATATCGTCGTCGATTCGGAGATGTGACTGTTCGGGATCGATCGTTTCCTCCAGAAAGATATGCTCGGCTTCGTAGCCGCCAGCACGCCCCGCATCGACCTCTCTCTGGACTGGATCGGGAAGCCAACTGTACAGAACGACCTCGCGGTCACACTGCTCGTACTGTCCTGGCTCGAGATCAATCTCTGGGTCTGGAACGTTTTCTGGATCAAATGCCTCGTCGTCACCGTCGCCCAGACACCCCGCAGTGATCGTTGCCATTCCCGACCCTGCGGCTACAAGGAGCGTGCGCCGCTGCATACCCAAACGTTCGCCACCCTGGTGATAAGTCTTCTTTGACAGTCAGGTCTTGTCACCCGGAGGCGTACTCTGGTCGCTCGGCGTACTCGATCGGATCGTTCAGCCCGGCGCTCTGGAACGCTTCTAGCCGGAATGCACAGGCATCACAGGTGCCACACGCAGGCGTTTCGCTCCGGTAACAGCTCCAAGTCTGCTCGTACGGAACGCCGAGCTCGTCGCCACGGACTGCGATCTCTGTCTTTGACCACTCGGCAAACGGCGCGAGAATCTCGATATCGGTCTCTGGTTTCGTGCCCGTCTCCACAACGGACTGAAACGCTTCGAAGAAGGCGGGTCGGCAGTCGGGATAGCCAGAGAAATCCTCCGAGTGTGCGCCGATAAACACCGCAGAACAGTCGTTTGCTTCGGCGTACGAGACCGCCATCGCGAGCAGGTTTGCGTTCCGGAACGGAACGTAGCTTGTCGGAATCTCGTCGCTTTCGGTGTCGGCGTCTTCGACAGCAATGTCATCATCGGTAAGGCTGGAGGCGCCGATTCTCGCGAGGTGCTCGGTTTCGACGTGCAGGAAATCAGGGGCATCGACGGTTTCCGCGAGCCTCCGTGCGCATTCGAACTCACGGTCCTCGGTGTTCTGGCCGTAGGAGGTGTGCAGACAGTACGGCTCGTAGCCGCGGTCGATTGCCTCGTAGACGGCAGTTGCGCTGTCCATTCCGCCAGAGACGAGCACGACTGCTCGATCCGGTTTGTCGTCAGTGGTGGTGTTCGTGGTCATTGGTTGTCGGTCGGGACGTGTTGTTGATTACAGTTCCGCGATTCAGTACTCTCGTCAGGTGCCAGGTGCATCGTCGTACAGGTTGACGTGTAGTCGGGGCGTGTACCGATAGCCGTACTCTTGTGCCAGTTCTGCGATGCGCTCTCGCCGTCCGGCAAGTTGCTCGCTGGTCACTCCTTCTGGCATCAACAGGACATCGGCGTCGGAGAGCGCTCCGTCGGCCGCCGTGGCTCGAACGTCTGCAACGATTGACTCAATCTCCGGTAGATCCGTTTCGTCTGTCACGACGAACTTGAGTTGGTGGTTGTAGGCGTCCACAAGCGACGCGATAGCGTCGATATCGATGCGTTCAGCTTCGTGCCGGTCGGCCCACTCGCCGTCACCCTTTGGATCTTTCTTCTCCGTCGGCGTCGAGTTTGCGAGCTTCGGACTAATGCTCGCTAGATCAATCGGCACACTGCGGGCAATTGTGCCGTTTGTTTCAACGGTAGTATGGTAGCCCTGTTCGTCGAGTGCGGCAAGTAGCGGTTCTATCTCGTCGTGGATCATCGGCTCGCCGCCGGTAACGACGACGTGGTCGGCGGCCGCGTACTCGGCAACTTCGCCAACAATCTCCTCGACGGTCAGCCATGCGCCTGTCGGCTCCCAGGAGGTGTGGTAGGAATCACAGAACCAACAACGAAGATTACAGCCTGCTGTCCGAACGAACACCGACGGCTGTCCTGCAAGCTTCCCTTCGCCCTGTACCGAGTAGAACAGCTCGTTAATCGGCAGCGCGTCGCCTTCCGGTGGCGTCGACTCGCCGATTGCGTCGAGGTCAGTTGCGACAGGCATCAGTCCATTGCACAGAGCTCACCGGTCTCACGGACGGTTGCCGACACCGAGCTGACGGTGTTCGGAAGGGCTTCTAGCAGGCGTTCCTCTAGCAGGACGCTCAGCACCTCGGCAGTCGGCGGATGGTCGATCACGACAAGCCCATCCGCATCGCCGGCCTCACGAAACGCCTCAACGAGCGGATCGCCAGCTTGGAGAATAAACCGGTGGTCCCACTCGTCGATCACATCTGTCACGACACCCTTGTCAACAACCCAGCCCTCGTCGGTAAGCTCGCCCGTGATTTCAACAGTCACCTCGTAGTTGTGGCCGTGTGGGCGCGAACATTTCCCCTCGTGATGGAGGATCCGGTGGCCCGTACTGATCCGAATCGGGCTGTCTTCCCCAATCCGCAGCGTCCGCTCGCCGGCTCGTTCAGCCAGCGACGGCTCTCCCTTCGATATTCGCTGGTTCATACTACAGTCATACCACTGCAGGGGTCAAAACCCTTCGGAGCGCCGGCGGCCAACGGACGATGTGCCCTGTTCGTGCCGTCAACGGTTTGTCTCTGGACGGCGATATCTGTGTATGGCTGACGCCCTTGACGCGGACGCATTCGACGATCTTCGGACGGATCTTGCGGCGGTGGCAGCCGAACGGATCGACGAGGACACGCCGGCAGAAGAGGCTCTCTGGGAGGCCGTCGGTGGAGTCGTGCCAGAGCTTACCCGTCCTGTTTCCGACTCGATTGTCGAACACTCGGCGTTCTCGCCGATCGAACCGCTTGTCGAGGAGGTCGTCACACAGCGCGAATCGGACGACGACGAGCGCCGGCGTGCCGAAGCGATCACCGTGTTGCTGTGTGAGCTCGACGACCGACTTGCCGAGGATGGCTACGACCCTGTCGGGTTTGCCTGAGCGTCAAGCACAGCTTGGAACGCTGCGTGTTCCGGTCGTCGCAACCCCCACTCGCTTTTGTTGTACAGTCACTGACGGGCGATTCCCGTCTTTCCAGGTGCCGACGGAAAGACAGTTGTGCCCTGCCCTGTAACCACCGGTAATGCGAATTGCCGTCCCAAACAAGGGTCGTCTCCACGAGCCGACGATGCGTCTACTCGAACGGGCGGGCCTGCATGTCGTCGATGGCGCCGACCGAAAGCTGTACGCCGACACCGTCGATGACGATGTCCGACTCCTCTTTGCCCGCGCTGCAGATATCCCGGAGTATGTCAGCGACGGTGCTGCCGAACTGGGTATTACCGGCCGCGACCAGATTGTCGAGTCCGGCCGGGAGAACCTCACCGACCTGCTTGATCTGGGGTACGGTCAGTGTCGGCTCGTCCTCGCCGCGCCTGAGGAAGGCAACATTACAGCGCCCGAAGACGTTGCCGGTGGAAAGGTCGCCACGGAGTTCCCGACGATTACCCGGTCGTACCTCAACGACGCTGCCATCGACGCGGAAGTCGTGGAGGTCACCGGCGCAACTGAGCTTACTCCCCACGCGGGAATGGCCGATGCAATCGTCGATATCACTTCGACAGGGACGACCCTTCAGGTCAACCGTCTCGGAATCGTCGATGAAGTGCTTGATAGCTCTGTCCGGCTGTTTGCCCGAGCGGATGCCGTTGGCGGCGAGAAAGTAGAGCAGGTCGAGACTGCGCTCGCGTCAGTACTCGCCGCCGAAGGCAAGCGCTACCTGATGATGAACGCCCCCCGGGAGCGGCTTGATGAGGTCCGCGACGTAATTCCTGGGCTCGGTGGGCCGACGGTGATGGACATTGCTGACGAAGAGCCGGCCGGAACCGCCGATGACGGAATGGTCGCTGTTCACGTCGTCGTCGACGAGCGGGATGTCTTCGAGACAATCACCGAACTGAAATCGGTTGGAGCAAGCGGCATTCTCGTCACGGAGATCGAGCGGCTGGTTGAGTGACTGCGGCTGTGTCTGTTGTAACTGCTCTTTGGCACCTGGTTCGCAGAAGAGAACAGAAAAAGTGAGTAGAACGGCAGTTGATGTAGCGTTACTCCAGCAGGCCGAGCTCTTCGAGTCGGGTAACAATCTTGTCGACGGCGTGTTTGGCGTCTTCGGGCTGTTTCCCGCCGGTAATGACGAGCTTTCCGGAGCCAAAGAGCAGTGCAACGACCTCGGGATCGTCGAGCCGGTAGACAAGCCCGGGGAACTGCTCGGGCTCGTACTCGATGTTTTCGAGCCCAAGACCGATCGCAATCGCGTTCAGGTTGAGGTTGCGGCCGAGGTCCGCAGACGTGACGATGTTCTGAACGACGATTTCAGGGTCTTCGTTGACCTGAATCTCAAGGTCCCGAAGCTTTTCGAAGACGATCTGGAGGCTCTGGTGAACGTCGTCGGTACTTTTGGCGCCGGTACAGACGATCTTTCCGGATCGGAAGATCAGCGCGGCCGACTTTGGCTCCTGCGTTCTGTAGACAAGCCCGGGGAACTGCTCGGGATCGTAGTCCGCACCTTCAAGATCCATCGCAACGCTCTGGAGGTCAAGCTCCTGTCCGATGCCGGTAGACGCCACTACGTTTTCGATGTTGATCGTTTCCTTTGGATCGCTCATGTGACGATTTAAAAGTCGTATTTAAGGTTTATAAAGGTTGGTGCCTCGGCCGACTTCGCACCTTCATCCAGTTGTGCAACTGCGAGAATATCGCAGACGGCGGGATGACGCTACGTTTGCAGGGTGTACAGGTAGCCCCCGACGACGCCACAGAGCACCGGAAACAGGAGGCCGGCAAACAGTACTGTCTGGAGCAACGACGGCTCGACGGTCACAGCACCACCTGCACCTGTTTGTTCCCTGCTGACCGTCGCCATCGTTTGAATGCCGACCATCGCAGGTAAATAGCCCACTGTGACGAACGCTCCGGTCAGTGCGCCGGTCTCTGTCGACGCTCCGTACGCCTTTGCGGTGATGTAGCCGGCCAGAACGAGCGCAAACACGGGGATGAGCGTGTAGCCAACTGGTGGAACTGTTGTCGTTTCCGCTGCGATGACGGTCACTGTCTCGGTTCCGGCGTCGGTCGTCGAGTGGATATCGACGAACTGGCGCTCGAGGACGGCCCAGTACGCGAGATTGAGGGGGTCCCCGATGGCGCCTGCCTGTTCGAGTACTCCTCCGACGTTGCGTCCGAACCCGTCGTCAGCGTCGAACAGTAGCACGTACGTTGCAATAACGCTGACAGCGGCGGCGACGGCGCCGGAGAACAGTCCTCCAAGGATCGGCAGCGATCGGCCGTCGTCCCGACTAACTGACGCTGGATCTGACACTGTCTGTTGATTGTCTGCCGCAGGTAATGAAAGCAAGGGTCGGCTGCATCTCTTGGTTCGAGCGAGATCTACTGTCGGACAGAACGGTTGATAACATTCGGCAACATGGACCGGTGAAGCGCTATCAGTGCCGTTGTCTGACAGTATGGCGATCTGTGCTCCCGTACACAACACCCACCGCAATCACAAGAATGATTGCTCTGTTGGCGAAACTTGCGGGTAGTCGTGACGTCGACAGCTAACCGCGTGCGTAGTTCTCGCTTCCGGGGGCCGTAGGCCGTGCCTGACTCCGCTGAACCGGCCGACCACGATCACGCCGGCCCCGTCGATCCCGACGAGCGAATCGTCAGCCTCGATGTCCTCCGTGGGGTTGCGCTGCTTGGCATCCTGGTGATCAACATCTGGCTGTTCTCGATGCCACAGGTCGTGCTGAGCTATCCGCCGGCCTTTGGCGACTTTTCTGGCGCCAACTACTGGGCGTGGTTCGTCTCACACGTGTTCGCGGAGTTGAAGTTCATCACGCTGTTTTCGATGTTGTTCGGCGCAGGAATGCTTCTCTTTTTCCAGAGCAAAAACGGGTCTGACACTCCGGCAATGCAGCTGTTTGTCCGGCGTAACATTCTCCTGGTTATGATTGGACTGGGGCACGCGTTCTTGCTGTGGTATGGTGATATTCTCATCGCGTACGGACTCTGTGCGTTTTTCATTGTTGCCGTCCGTGACTGGCAGCCAAAGGACCTGGCGGTGCTTGGTGTTGTCCTTGCCGCACTGCCAGCACTGCTTGAGCTGCTGACCGGGCTTGGTGGCTCGACTGCGGAGCTCAACGACGCAATTCTGCCCGCACAGACAGCACTGGACGCGGAGGTCACCGCCTATCAGGGCGGCTGGCTCGAACAGATGGACCACCGCATCGAAGCTGCCATCGAGCAACACACGGTGAGCTTTCTTGGGCTGGTTGCATGGCGGGCTTCAGGGATGATGCTACTGGGGATGGCGCTGTTCAAGTGGGGCGTGCTCACCAACGACCGGTCGGCGACGTTCTACCGCAAACTTATCGCGGTTGCCGGAAGCAGTGGTCTTGCGCTGATTCTTGCAGGCGTCTGGCACCGCGAGTTCGTTGACTGGGAGCCAGCGACGGTTGTGCTGTTCAGTGACCAGCTTAACTACTTCGGGAGTATTCTGCTTTCGCTTGCCTACATCGGCATCATCATGTTGTTCTGCCGGCGGTGGGCGACAAGCATCGTCGGGACAGCGCTTGCAGCGGTCGGGAAGACTGCCTTCTCAAACTACCTGTTCCAGACGGTCGCCGCAACGACGATCTTCTATGGCCACGTGCTCGGATGGTTTGGCACCGCCTCGCGGGTCGAACAGCTTGGAATCGTACTGGCCATCTGGCTGGTTCAGATTCTGTTGTCGGTGCTGTGGCTGCGGTACTTCCGGTTTGGTCCTGTAGAGTGGGTGTGGCGGTCGCTCACCTACGGTGAGACACAGCAACTGCGGCGCTGACATCAAGGGGTGTATCGATAGATTCTGAGCCGGTTGTTGACGGCCTCGAACTGGTCGGACAGGGGCGTCGGGATGGTTTCTGCTTTCCCGATCACGAGATAGCCTCCCGAAACCATTGAGTCCATCAGCGTCTCGAAGACGGGAATCTTGTACTCGTTGTCAATGTAGATGAACATGTTTCGGCAGGCCACAAACTGGAAGCCGGACTTCGGGCGGCCGTTGATCAGATCGTGGGACTCGAACGACGCTGTCCGCTTGACCGGCCTGGTGATCCGATACTCGTCGCCAGCAACATCAACGTAGTCCTCGTACGACGAGAGATACTCCAGGTTCTCACCGATATCGTTCGTTCTTGAGCTTTCGTACACGCCGTTTCGTGCGATATCAAGCGCTTCTTCGTTGATATCGGAGGCAGTCACTGAGAAGTTCGATTCGGTGACCCGGTCGTCGTCGTGGAGTAACAGCGCCATCGAGTACGGCTCGCGGCCGTCCGCACAGGCGGCGCTCCAGACTTTCACCCGCCGGTGCTGGTCGCTCAGGTCGGCAAACACATCGGCGACCTCATCCCACACCTTCGGATTCCGGAAGAAGCCAGTGACGTTGATCGACAGCGACGACAGCAGTTCCGTCTGTTCGTCGTCATCATCGCGAACAAGACTGAGATACTCGCCGTAGTCCGCACAGCCGGTCCGTCGGATTCGTGAGGAGAACCTTCGGTCGAGGTAGCTGTCGTTGTAATGGCTCGTCGCAAAGCCGAGGTCGTCCTCGATGAACTGCGCAAGCTGATCGAACGCATCGGCGCTCACGGTCGTTCACCGTCCGGTCTCGACGCCTGCAGTCGATCCTGTCCTGTGTCGTCGCGGTCGCTGGTCATCGGTTGTCCTGTTAGTGGTTGGTCGGTGGATCTAGACCATCTCTGTGGGTGAATCGGGGCTGTCAGTTGCTACTGTCAAAAAGGTACGGCTGTACAAAAACGTACTGGCACCCCAACAGCGGTTCTGTTCGGCTGTTAGGTGGTGCCTGTTTGTTTGCAGCAACCGGACACGGCTGGCCACGCTCGCGTTGATCCTGTGTTCCCAAGGTCAGTCGGCAGCCTCACTGTCGCGGCCTTCCGGCAGTGGACCGTCGTACCCGTCCGGAATATGTGGACAGAGCGGATCGCTCGCTAGCGGGTCTCCCGTCGTTGCAAACGCACGTGAGCGACTGCCGCCACAGATATGTCGGTACTCACAGGCGCCGCACTTTCCGCGAAGCTGGTCGCGGTCTCTGAGCGACTCGAACAGATCGGCGTTTCGGTAGATGTCCACGACGGATCGCTCCCGAACGTTGCCTGCCGACTTCGGGAGGAACCCCGACGGATAGACGTTGCCAACGTGGGAGACGAACGCGAAGCCATCGCCAGCAACGATCCCTCCCCGCCGACGGACGCCGTCGCCGCCTGGCGGTCCGTCGTTTGTCGGTGTCTCGCGCTGGGACTGCTGGAGTGCGACCCGCCGGTACTGTGGGGCTTCTGTCGTTTTCACGCCAAAGGGGGCCTCGTCCCCGACATCGTGGAGCCACGCCATGATCTCGTCGGCGCGCTCGGGATCGATCGGATCAAGGATCTGTCCTCTCCCGACAGGAACGAGAAAGAACACGCTCCAGAAGACAGCGCCGACTTCTTCGACGAACGCCCGAATTTCGGGGAGTTCGTCGACGGTGCTCGCACAGACCGTGGTGTTGATCTGGATCGGAATTCCTGCTTCCTGTGCGCGTACAATCGCGTCGACTGTCTCTTCAAAGCTCCCAGCCTCGCCGCGAAATGTGTCGTGTGCTTCAGCGGATGCGCCGTCGATTGATAGCGCCATTCGGCCGAGCCCGGCATCGGCGAGTGCGTTGATGCGCTCGCTTGTGAGCGACGTTGTTCCACTTGGGGTCATCGTCACCCGGAGCCCAAGCTCAGTTCCGTACTCGACAAGCTCGACCGCGTCGTCTCGCTTGAGCGGATCGCCCCCCGAGAACACGACAAGCTGATTCCGTCCGAACTCCCGAGCGTCCTCGAGTAGTTCCTTTGCTTCGGCAGTCGTTAGCTCGTTCGGGTGCTGGCCTGGCTTTGCGTTTGCGCGGCAGTGATCGCACGCAAGCTCACAGGCTCTTGTGAGCTCGTAGATGAGCACAAACGGTCGATCGTCGGTGTTGACGCTCCCTGGGCGCATCTATGGACTCACCCCAGCGTCGTCGCTTTGCATACCGACAGTTCTGCGATCTGTCTCCCTCAACAACCCGCCCGTTCCCAGTTTGTGGGACTACGGGCGTCGTTGTAGTGACTAGGCGTCATTACACCGCGTATGGTGGAGAAAGCTCGCCGGACCAAAATCGAGCAGACATCCCGGAACGACACCGGACGCGAGTGGGAGGTGTTTGTCCGCGAGGAACAGGACACT
>OBKM01000270.1_pt1 | contig 25918 bp, 26 predicted proteins | sample 1519691 | NCBI WGS metagenome assembly OBKM01 (sample SAMEA37050418, study PRJEB22526) | metagenome | biome: saline pan; feature: lake; material: water | place: Egypt | collected 2015 | depth 0.5 m | reverse complement strand
CCCTGGACGATAGCTGTAGGGCTGAAAGCATAACAACGCGGCAATCTACACGACCCCCGAATGACTCGGAAACACTTTTTGCTGCGCCAACAGAACACCATTAGTATGCCATTCGAGCAAGCCGAAGAACGGATGCTGGAGAAGCAGATCTGTATGCGGTGTAACGCCCGAAATCCGATGCGCGCTGACAGGTGCCGGAAGTGTGGTCATAAAAACCTCCGACCAAAGGCAAAAGAGTCCCGGGCCGCGTGACGTGACCGGCGAGACGTTTTTACCCTTCGAAGGCCCACAGTTAACCGCGCATGGGCTTCGGGAGTTACGACGAGTCCGAACAGGATAACCAGGAGATCGAGACCGACCTGAACGAAGACGACATGGCAACGGCGGAGGCAGACCACGACGGGGACCTCGAATACGAGATTGGCGCCTCCAACGACGAGTTACTCGACACGCTCCAGGAGATCCAGGACCAGAACACCGATTAGCCGTGGATGAAACCGGGGCAACGAGCGCTCGGGGTCGCAGAGTCGTACGCACGAGGCGCTGCGACGAGCACTCTGGCTGGCGTGGTTGTTCGGGGCGACCGCGTCGTCGACGGAGTCGCGCTCAACACCTGCACGGTTGGTGGCACCGACGTCACAGAGTCGGCCAGCGAGCTGGTAAGTCGTCTCGGCCGGGAAGATGTCCGGTACGTTCTTGTCAGTGGCATCGCCCTCGCCTGGTACAACATTCTCGACCCGGAACAACTCGCCGCAACGGTCGATCGGCCGGTCATTGTCGTCACGTACGAAGCAAGTGATGGCCTCGAAGACGCCCTCAAGTCTGAGTTTGGCGGTGCCAAACAGGCAGACCGACTCGACCGGTACAGGGCACTCCCGAAGCGTCACCGGATCACCGTGAACGGACAGCCACGTTTTATACGCGTCGCCGGGATCGACCCGGAACGCGCAACAACGATCGTGCGGGCGTACACTCCCGAGGGCGGCCGGCCGGAACCGCTGCGGGTAGCACAACTGGTGGCACACGCCGTCGATCAGTTTCGGCGCCGGGAGACCACAGACGCTTAGTGTACGCCCTCATAGCAGCGTCTATGGCCGACCGTGAGTGGGTTGTCGATGGTTGTACGCGCTGTCCGGCGCTCACCGAGTCACGGACACAGATCGTCAACGGCGTCGGCCCGGCAGACGCCGCGGTCTTGTTCGTCGGCGAGGCCCCCGGCGAACAAGAAGACACCGACGGGGAACCGTTCGTCGGGCGAAGCGGGGCGATACTCACCGAGGCACTGTCCCGTGCGGGAGTCGGCAGAGCAGCTGTTCGGATCACGAACGCAGTCCGGTGCCGGCCGCCCGAGAACCGGAATCCGACAAAGGACGAGCTCGAGAACTGTCGTTCGTACTTAACAGCCGAGATCACGGCAGTCGACCCCTCCGTGGTCGTCACCCTCGGAAAGGTGCCAAGCGAACACCTCCTCGGCCGCGAGGTTGCCGTGACAGCAGCGGCCGGCACGACGGCATCCATCACCGTGGCCGACAAACAGTACCCCGTGCTTATTTCGCTGCACCCGGCCGCGACACTGTACGACCGCAGTCAGCGCGACCGGTTCGACCAGACCATCAGTCAGGCAGCGGACTACGTCGACGGTGAGGGGCAGTCACGACTCGGTGACTTCTGACTGCAGCGCATCGATCCGGTCGCCGAGGGTCGTCGCGTCAGGGGCCAGGAGGAAGCAGATCGGCTCGGCATCAGTGCCCGCGTCGTAGAAGACAACCGGTGTCGTCGTCTCCGTGCTGATGGCTGTTGCTGTGGCGTCTCGTATCGACCCATCACTGCGTACCGTTGCCTGTGGCCAGCCGTGGGCCCGGACACCAGCTTCGACGGCCGGCGTCCAGCGACAACCGGCTCCGAACCGGGTCGCCGGCACCTGTTCTCGGGCCCCGAGGACGACGGCTGCAGTGTGTGATGAGGCGTCGAAGCGGACGTCTCCCACGGCCCGCACACCGTCGGCTGTCCGGACGATGCGGCCGTCGATGGCCGCCACGTCGGCGGTCGTCTCGGCGGTTGGGACTGCACCGGCGACGTTCATCCCGACTTCCGGAACCAGCGGTCGGAGCGCGGCACCGACGATGCGGTCCCGGAGCTGACGGACCGCGGTTGCTGTCGCCGGCTTCGTCGCCTGGGTGGTAGTATCCACGAGCGGGTTTACCGCCCCCGGCCCGGTCCCGGTAGCTGTGTGGTACCGAATGGCACGTTCTAAAACCGCCGTCCCGTAGTCGACGGCCGCCGAGACCGGGTGGCCGTTTGCCAGCCCGGCGGCGATGGTGGCAGACAAGACACACCCAGAGCCGTGTGTTGCCGCCGTTTCGACCCGAGCGTGCTCGAAAGACTCGGCCCCCTCGGCGGTGACCAACACGTCGATCACCGGATCGGACTCGAGGTGGCCCCCCTTGACGAGAGCCGCGTCGGCGCCCATATCTAGCAGCGCTGCGCCGGCCGCCCGGGCAGTCTCGGTATCCGTGACTTCCACACCCGTCAACGCGGTCGCCTCGTCGGCGTTTGGCGTCACCAGAGTCGCGTGCTCGATGAGCCTCTCGTAGGCAGCCTCGGCACTGTCGGTAAGCAGCCGGTCTCCACTCGCTGCAACCATCACCGGGTCTACGACCAGCGGAACCGACCACCCGGCCGCAGCATCTGCAATGAGATCGACAATCTCACGCGTCGCGAGCATACCCGTCTTTGCAGCCGCAATGGAAAAGTCGTCTTGTACGGCCGACAACTGGGCGGCGACCTCGTCGGTGGGGAGAACGTGTGTGGACTCGACACCCCGGGTGTGCTGGGCGGTGACCGCGGTCACAACGCTCGTTCCGAAGACACCCTGGGCTGTGAAGGCTTGCAGATCCGCCTGAATACCGGCGCCGCCGCCAGAGTCACTACCGGCGATCGTCAGTGCCGTCGGCGGGTCACGTGGGGCAGCCAGTCGCATAGCCGGGGTAGTCGCCCGCTGCACTAAGTGGTGCCGCTCCCGGTATCAGTTCCGACTCGGGCGGGTGTCCTCGGCACCCGTACCGCGGGTGTTCAGGCCACGGTTGGCGCGACCGGCGCTGGTCCGCCCGCGGAAGGCGCGGCCGGACTGAGAGTCATCACAGATCCAGTTCAGGTCGTCGTCGTTCTGAATCGCCGGGTGGTGTGGATCGAGCAGAATGACCTCGAACCACTTCTGTGAGCCGTCTTCGCCGACGGGGTAGCTGTTGAGCACCCGGAGGTTCGGGAACGTCCGGCTCGTCCGCTCTTCGGCAATCCGTTGAATATTCTTATCCCGAGTCACTCTGTTGACGCCCTGGCGCTTCGTACGCCGGCCCTTCCGGAACCGGCGCTTGCGGGCTGTTCCTTTGCGGACACTCGTCCGAGCCAGCACGACACCCTGTTTTGCCTTGTAACCAAGCTCACGGGCTCGGTCAAGGCGTGTCGGGCGTTCGATTCGCGTGATCGCGGGCTCGTCGCGCCACTGTTGTTTACGTTGCCACTGCAGTTCCCCGAGCTTGCCGTCGTCGGGGCGGTTCCATGCCTCTTTGATATGAGAGTAGAAGCTTCGTGCCATGGTTGTCTCCACGGGCGTTTGATGGTTCAACCGACGTGGTCACATCCCAGCCTGAGTACACAGGCGCCCGCTGGAGCCCGTGGCCCAGCGAGTACTGAATGTACGCTCAGTGGTCGGTTAAACGCTTCGCATTCGGGTATCAGGTGTTGATGCTGTGATCTTCGTGCTCCACTCTGGCCGGCACAAATGCTGCAAGATCACTCCCTGTCGGTGGTGTCATCAAGCGGCTCTGGCGGTAACACTATTCGTGTGAGCTCAACAAGCTGGTCGCGTCGCAACACGACCAAAATTTCGACCTAGCAGCGCCGTACTGGATTTTGTAACAGTTACACAACCTTTCAGGATGAGAAGAGGTCAGCCCACCACCATTGCCGGCTACTGTTATCGAGGCGCCAGTAACAGGACAGGCGCATCAAGCGCGGCCCGCGCAGCAACCGGCGTCTCGAAACGATCACAGGCAACCACCACTGGAGCCCAAATGGGTGCTAGGCGAGCAACGGCGAGGGCGGCAGTCGTATCACCCGCCGACTCCGCGCGCTGGGCTGGGCCAGGAACCCCGGCCACTGCTCGGTCGAACTGTCGCTCCAGGCGGTCGGCAAGCTCACGTCTGGCCTGTCGTTCGAGGTTGTGCTTGCGGTCTTCCAGCCGCAAGCGCCGTTCAAGACGGTCCCGCAGTTCGGCCGCCGCCGCCCGTTCGCGGTCCTGCTCCTGACGAGCGGCCGCGGTCTCGAGTCGCTGCTCCGAGAGTGTCGCCGCCAGGTCGCGATACTTCTCAACTAACGCCGCGTCGGCGTCGCCGGTCCGTCGTTGTTCTTCGATCCGGCCCCGCAGGGTTGCAAGCCGGTCTGTAAGCGCCTCAAGATCCTGCTCCGCGATGGTTCGCTTTGCAGCCGTCGCCTCGGGGGTGGGGACATCGACGCCGAGACGGTTAATGTCAGCCTGGAGGCGGCTGAGCTCGGCCGCATGCGTCGACTGGAGCCCACGGGCCCGCGCGGCGGCGGCGAGTGCTGCCTGCACCGGGTACGAGCGGTCTGGAACGATGGTGCCGACATACTCGTAGACGGGGCCGGGTGGCGGGGCCGTGGCGGTGATCTCGTCGGTGTCTGCGCCGGTTACCGCCGCCGCGACCTGCGACGGCGCGAGATCGTAGGACCGCAGGTCGATGGCCTGGCCGGCGTGTCGGTCCCCCGCAACCACGACCGCTGGCATCGGTCTTACACCTCAAGGCTTTCGAGTTCGGCCATCGACGGATGGTCACTGCCGGCTGCGAACTTCGCGTACGGCGTGTTCGGGTGAGCACGCCGGTGGTAGGCAGCGGCAGCTTCCCGGACAGCTGCCGGTACCGCATCGAACTCGTTGAACGGCTCGGTGTAACGCACCTCGACGGCGACACCGTGTTTCTCCTGGAGCCAAAGCGCCAGAAAGGCACCCCGGCCGGTCCCTTCGAAAAGCGCCGCCCGGCCAAACCGTCGGTTCACGACATCGTCGTGGTGGCGAGCGACGTTTCGTAACGATTGGCGTGCGTCTTGCGCGTAGGTGACCACGAGTAACACAGTAGTCGTCGGTGGCCACGACCCCATTATAAAGTCGGCGAAATCGCCTGCCGGCTACTCCGCGAGACGACGGACGGTTGCGGTTTCTGAGTCGATTTCTGACCGTTCGGCCGCCTGCTCACGGGCCTCGCTGGGGGATCCGGCAACGACGATGACGTCATCAACCTGGTAGACAGCCCGGTGCTCGTCGGTGTAGTCGGTCGCGTAGGTCCGCAGTACAGCGGCGACACGCTCTTCGAGACCCGCGAGCGTCAGCTCCCCGTTTTCGAACTCGCTCAGTGCCTCCTCGACGTTACGCAGTGTCGCGATACGGTCCATATCAAGTCGTCTGGACGTTCCCGGGGGTTGGCTCGTAGATCTCTCCTTTCTGTTTCAACCGTTCGATCTCTTGTTCTGCCTTACCGGCGTCGAGGCCGACCTCGCCGGCCTGCTCGAGGATCTCCTCGACGGGAACGCCACCGTCGTACTCGGGCTCTAAGGACTCGATCAGGTTCTTGAGGTCTCTAATCCGATCACGTTGGCTCTTCGAGGTCCCCGTCTCGATAACATCGGCGTCGAACTGCCCGGTCTCAGGGTCGACACCGATGTTCTGCAGCGAGGAGCGGACGATGTCGATCACGCGGTCGGCGTCTGCTGCCGTGACAGTATCGGCGAGTCGGATCCGCGCACTCGCCTCGGCGAGACGGACCAGAGCCTCGAGTTTCCGTGCCGTGACCGGCACCGGGGCGTCTTCGTCGGCCCCGCGCGAGCGCAAGTCTACGTAAAACTCCTTGATTCGGTTCCGAGCGGAATCACTCATCCGTGGATGGCAGTTCTGTTGGGCGTACGCGACGTACTTGCGCAACAACTCGGGATCGATCTCGGGCTCTGCAGTCTGGTAGGCGGCATCGATTGTGTCGTCGTCGACGTCTGGTGCGGTCATCTGGTCCTGTTGGACGCGCAACTCGCCGGCGTAGTTCGTAGCCAGGATGTGACTGGCAAGCGCCTGGTCTTCCTCTGGATCGGGCTGATCGGTGACGGTGAAGATCAGATCGAACCGCGAGATCAGAGCCGGCTCTAGGTCGATCTGCTCGCCGATCGGTTCGTACTGGTCGAACCGGCCGTACGCAGGGTTCGCTGCACCCAGAAGCGAACAGCGGCTTTTGAGGGTTGCGTTGATGCCGGCCTTGGAGACGCTGACGGAATTGTGCAAGAGAAGTCCCTTGCTGATGAACGTGTTCGTGGGTTCGACTGTGACGTCATAGACCCACTCACAGGCCTGCTTGCCTTCGTTTGGAACCGTTTCTACGTCGGTGACCCGGTAGTACCGGAACGAAGCCTGTTGCTCGAGTCCGTCGAGTCGCTTGGCGGCTTCGTCTAATGCTGTCGTGACTGCAGCTTTGCTCCGTTCGATGCGTGTCGATCCCCGTTGCTCGTCGTCGCTTCTGTCTTCGGTCCCGTAGACGGCGCCTGTCGGTTCGCCGGTTCGATCGTCGAGTTTACGGGCCGACCAGCCGATCGCCGAACGCACGTCTGCGATCGAGTCTGCTTCCGAGAGCTCGCTCCGAACGGTTTCGATCCGCTCGCGGAGTGTTTCGACGGCGGAGGTAAGTGTCGCGACCGACACGCCGGCACCTTCGTCGATGGGGGGGTCAAGTCGCTCCGGCAGGCCTAGCAGTGACCGCAGTGACCGAAGTTCGTCGGCTGCACTGGCCGGCAGTACGTCGTGGTGGGACGGGGCCCCGGTGTTTCGATCGATGGCCCCGGTTGTGCCCTCGACGTGGTCGGCTGCCTCGGCGACGACGGCCTCGGCGAAGCAGTCCGTCGAATCGTCCGCGATGGAGGTCTTGTACCCGTCGTCTGAGTCGTCGCTGTGGATTCGTGACGCGATACCGAGTTTTGCGAGTGCATCGGCATAATCCTCAGCAAGGCCCCGCGATGCCGCCGAGAACGACATCGTTGCCGGCTTGGCCCCACCGTCGCCGGCCACGGCGCCGACGAGAAACCGTCGGATGACTTCCTCGGAGCTGCCGAGTACGGCCGCGGGAATCCGCTGTTGCCGGCCAGAGGCGAGCACTTCAGGAACGTTTGCTTCGAACCACCGGCCCAAGCGTGTCGATGGCCACCGCTTTGTGACCGTGTCTGTCTCGGTGACTGTCTTCGGTGCACGCCCGAACACCGATCGGCCAAGCCGTTCGACCCTGGTCAGTAGCCGATCGTGTGGGCTCGAAACGGCGAGTCCCTGACCGGCTCCCTCCGAACGCCGGGGGCCTGCAACGAGCACCCCGAGAAGCTCCGCAAGCTCCGGTGTTACCTCCTCGGGGAGTTCGATACTGCACTCGGGCGTCCGTTCCGGGCCGGCGTTTATCACGACGCCCCCAGGGCTGTTGGAGAGCTTTCTGGGAGCAGGAACGAACGCACCAGGCTCGACCGCTGCCGCAGGCACCACGTTTCCATCGTCGACAAACAGCGGATGTTCCGGTGTCACCGTCACGCTGCGTCCGTTCGAGAAAGTCACCCGCACGAACTCATCGGGTGCCGCGTGGCGGCTCACTCTGTCGATGGGTGTCTTGAACGTCGCTCCCGTTTCGGGGTCGGCAGTGTGGACACGGAGGTCGTCGACAGGGAGCAGTTCACAGTTGACGCCGTCGACAACCTCCTCGGGCCGGTTGGCCATCCGGTCGTCGACCAACTCGCCGATTGCAACCCGGCGTCCATCCGCGAGTAACACTTCTGTATCCCGGTGGTAAGACTGCTGTTCGAGGGCTTCGTGCATCGCCGACCGGTCGTCGGGGGCCATCTTGTCGAGTTCGTCGATCGCAGCAATGCCCTGATCCGCGAGGACAAGAGCCCCTGCCTCGAGGGTCCACTGCTGTCCGTCGCCGAAGTCATCACGAACGGCGGCAGCAGTGTTGTGCGTGACAATGCCGTTTGCGACGAAGTTGTGCGTCTCCGGCACGGTCAGGTCGAACACCTCCTTGTGACCGGTATCGACGGCGGCCGTCACTTCGTCCCAGCGCAGCGCAGCACCGTTCATCGCTTTGACTGGCTCTGTCGCCGGTTCCACGTCGCTATCGTTGCGCATCGACTGTGCAGGCACACGGCCACGCGTGTCTCCCTGGGTGGCGATTTGGTCGTACTGCCCCGCCGGTCCGTCTACTGTCGGACGTCCACCGTCGGTTACATGTGTCTCGCGGTGCCCTCTATGGCCCACAATCTCACTCAACGCGGCCTGTTTTTCTGCACACTCGAAACCGATCGTGTCGGCGTACCGACTGATGGCCGTTCCGTGGAGTTCGACGAACTGCTGGTTGTGATTAGACGCTATCAGCTGGCCACTGCGGGGTTCGTCCGCTTCTCGCCAGTCACGTTCACGGACGCGTGCTCTGACCCCGTATGCCTCAAGCATCAGCTGTACTTGATCGGCGAGTTCATCGCTACGTGTCGGTAGACGAATGCCAGAGGTTCCGTTCTCCCGGACAGAAACTGTCCCCTCACCGTCCATCAGTCCACGAAGAAATGCATCAGCGTGGGCTGCGGTGGTGAGTTCAGGGGCGAGTGCGAGGTCGTCCGTGGCAGTAGTTATCCCAGCGTTGGCGAACAACCGGGTAATGGTGGCGTTACGGACTCGGATACAGCTGACCCGACCGTCTCGGTGCTCGATTTCGGGCCGGACGTCGAAGGCGTCCTCGAAAATCGAAACAGCACGGTCAAGAAGGGCATTGTCATCGCTCAAGAGCCGAACCGTGCCGCGGTGGTCCCCCGCACGACCGGGTGTAATATCGCCGGCAGCAAATACCAACCCAAGAAGGTACATGAGATCCTCGTCGAAAGTTTCCGGGAGGGCGATACTGGTCCCGTCTCCGGCCGTTGTCCGTTCGAAGGCCACCTCATTCCGGGAGGCACCGATTGCGTCGAGAATCCGGTCGATCGTTCGGAGTGAGACGTACCGGCACAGGTGTGACTGGAGGAAGGCCGCAGAAAGGTTCAGCTCGGCTGCCGCATCGTGGAGCGTTCCAAACGCATCGGTGAGCGATTCACGGAGGAACTCGGCCGACTGATCCGACAACCGGACCGTTGCTGCTTCCGGGTCGAGTAACTCACGGACCGGAAGTTCGGTCCGGTCTCGTGTCTGGAAGCATGGCGTTGCGATATCGTCCCCTGGCTCGAGCTCGGAGATCGGTCGCCACTCGACGCCGTTGGCGCCACGGCACAACACCGGCGTACTGACCGATGCTTCGAGGGTCTTGCCCTGTCTCGTCTCTATGCGCCGACACGGTTTTTCTGGCATTCGCCACGCTCTCGACGCATCACGGACGTCCATCGAACCAGACGACCGGTCGAACGTCGTGAGTCGCGCGTCGGTATCGACAGCAGTTTCTTCATCCACGGGTTCTGGAATCGCTGGTTCGACGATCTCGCGAATCGGCCGGAGCCCGGTTTCGGTCTGGATGACGGTGTCGCCCGTGACACAGAGCCCTGCGCTCGATGATCCCTTCCCCGAGGTGTATACCGACCGCGGGGCGATGTTCCGGATGTACTGGAGTAGCTGTGACTTGCCCGTCCCCGGGTCACCGATGAGAAGGATGTGCAAGTCGCCGCGGATCCGTGAGTCGTCGGCGAGGTTCTTCGTTACCCCTGAGAACAACTGCAACGCGATCGCCAGTTTCTCTTCGCGGTAGCCGTAAATCGACGGCGCAATCGAGTCGACGATCGCCTCGTACAGATCCGGACGCTCGGAGAGTTCGATGATCGCCTGCCGGTCCGCGTCGGTAATTTCCATGTCTTCGAACTGTTCTTCCTCGAGGTCGACGGCGACGCCGTCCATGTAGATGTCAAGGACCGTCGATCCGGTCCCGTCCTGATCGGTCTGTAACACACCGGTGACGGTGACCCGGTCACCCGGCGTTACCGCGCCGGTGATGTCGTCCTCGATGTGGACGTCGATACCGGCTGGTGTCTCCCCGCCCTGTAGACCTTCCGGGCTCTCCTGAACCCGCAGGCGCTGGGCGTCGACGAGCTGTGATTCCTGCTCGACCAACAGGAATGGGCCCTGGCGGTCACAGCCACGGCACTCGTGGGGCTCTTGCATCCCGCCCCCGGTCTGGGGCACGTAGGTTAGCGTCTCACAGCGCTGACACCGGAAAGCTGCCTCTTGGACCTTCGGGCGGACGTCCGTTGCCTTCCGCACGATGCCGCTGACCGCGACCATAGTGGTGACATCCTCTGCACGCAAGTCCCGGATTGGTGTCGTCTCCGGCAGCTCGTGCAGCCGGACGTGAGCCGCCTGGAAGTCGACGTCGACCGGCAGATCGTACATCTGCAGTGCTTGCTCGGCGGCAGTCTGAAGCCGAACCGGCTCTGCGAGGTAGTCGTCGGCCAGGCTGGGATCGAAGCGGTAGAGGTCGTCCCAGCTGACGTGCAGTGACCGCTTGTCACTAGGGTACTGACGGGCGAGATCCCCGATGGCGTCGTGGTAGTACGCCCGGAAGAACGCCTCGAACTGGTCGACGAGTTCGGGATCGTCGTGTGTAGACATACGTAGTGGTACGGCGGCGTCTGGTTAGGGGCTGTGGAACTACCCACCCCAGAAGTTCTCGCGGCTGCCGAGGCGCACCGCATCGTCGTCATCATCAGCACGATCGTCGCTTGTCTCCGGGTCTTCTGTGTCGCCGTCCTCGGGGTCTGGCTCCGGGGGCAGGCGTTCGAGTTCTTCCCCACGAGCGTGGTTCGAGTGCACCTCGGAGATGCGGACACGGGCTCGGGCGTCGGGTAACACCCCGTCGACGAGGACGACAAATCCGTCCTCGGTTCGTCCAACGCCGGCCCCGCTCTCGTGGATGTCCACAATCTCGACGACGATTTCCTCACCAGCCTTCACGGGCTGGGATTTGAGATCCTCGATGGGCTGGCTGTAGTGGTTGCACCACTCTTTGCCACCACGGTCCCCGTAGTGTTGACACCCCATCCCCTCGATGCGCTCTGAGAAGCTTGGACAGTCGTCTGCGAGGGGGCAATCAGCCATAACGGCGGCTAATGAGGCAGCCGATTAAACAGTTCCGGTCCAGTTGGGGGGATTCGAAACCTTCAACTTAAGCGCCAATCAACCCTGACATAGTGACGGCGGGTTCGTGGTCTAGTCCGGTTATGACACCTCCTTGACATGGAGGAGGTCGGCGGTTCAAATCCGCCCGAACCCACTGTTTTGTTGTCGCATTCGAAGACCAATGCACCCACAAGTGCCATCACGGGCTGACCGGAGACGACCGGTCGGGGGCGCTTGTTCGGACCCGCCGGTAGTATCTCGTGGGCGCCTGTCTTGCCACCGACGACTGCCATGCTATCGCGGATCGCACTGCGCGGTGTGAACGTGGTGTTCGGTTGGTGTCGTGGTCGTCCTGTGTGCGCCGGGTGGTCGTTTCCTTGTCCGCGTTCTCTATGTGGTGAAAGATCCTGATCGGGAGAGCTTGACCGCGGCGATACCGCCGACGTTGAGTAGGATGTGGATCAAAATACATTCAGGCGCCATGTGTAAACAACGACATAGTGCAACCGTTGAGGGCAGCAGCGAAAGCCGTCGATCGCGGGGAGGTGGTCGTCTATCCCACCGAGACAGTCTACGGGCTCGGTGCCGATGCCACCGCACCGGCGGCCGTCAAGCGAGTCTTCACGATTAAGGGCCGACCACGCGACAACCCGGTCTCGTTTGCAGTCCCGTCGGTCGCGGCCGCCACCGACTATGTCATCGTGACCGACCGCGAGCGGGCCTTTATGAAGACCTTCCTCCCAGGGCCGGTGACGGTGGTCTGTAAGCGCCGGCCAGCGATCCCGGACGTGGTGACCGCAGGCCGTGACCGCGTCGGCGTGCGCATCCCCGACCACGAGGTGGCACTTGACCTGCTAGCACAGACCGGACCGATCACCGCGACGAGTGCGAACCGAAGCGGCCGTCCAAACGCGAATACGCTTGACGCCGTCGATCCGGCGGTCCGCGGGGCTGCCGCAGTAACCGTCGACGGCGGACAGACGGCCGGCGGTGAGAGTACCGTCGTCGACGTGGCCGCCGGCACGGTCCACCGGGCCGGACGCGACCACGATGCCGTCGCCGCCTGGCTTGCCACGCACTGACCGGAAACTAATCGTTCTTCCAAATTTCGTGGCAATTTCGCTGTGAACGTCAATAGATCGTAACGTTAAGATGGGGGTACCGGGTTCAACTGTAACATGGCGTACGATAACCTGGACGCGCAGCTGATCAACGAGCTCATCGGGAACGGCCGCGCGAGCATGCGTAGTCTTGCCGATACACTCGACGTATCGGTGACGACGGTCTCGAACCATCTCGGCGACCTCGAGTCCGAAGAAATCATCGACGGCTACACGCCGATCGTCAACTACCAGTCCCTTGGCTACGATGTCACCGCGATTATCCAGCTGAAAGTCGAGGGAGAAGCACTGCCGGACCTGACCGAACGGCTCACGGAACACCGGCAGGTGATCAGCGTGTACGAGATCACCGGCAGTTACGACATCCTCGCAGTCGGGAAGTTTGCCGATACCGATGACATGAACGACCAGATTAAGGCCGTTCTCACCGACCCGGCCGTCATTGAGTCGAACACGAGCGTCGTGTTGGCCACTCCACAAGAGAACGAGCAGTTCGAACTCGAAACCGAGTGAACACCCGATGACACGGAGAGTGACACGTCGTCGATGATCACTGCAGCTGTCCTGACGGCGCTTTGGGCAATGCTGCCCGCCTATATTCCAAACAACGTGGCCGTTCTCGCCGGCGGTGGCCGGCCGATCGACGGCGGGCGCACGCTTGGTGACCGGCGACTGCTCGGCGACGGGAAGACCTGGCGTGGCGCTGTCGCAGGGGCCCTTGCCGGAGTCGCCGTTGCGGTGGTGTTGAACCGGCTCGCGCCGGCAGCGACCGGCGCACTGGGCGTACCGATGCCGACGTTTCCACCGGGGGCAATGATCGGACTCGCCGCCGGCGCCGTCCTCGGTGACATCGGAGCCTCGTTTCTCAAACGGCGAACCGGGCGGGAACGTGGCGCGGCCTTTCCCGGTGTCGATCAGCTTGACTTCGTCGTCGGTGCCCTTCTCGTGACGACGGTGTTTGCCCACGAGTGGGTCCGCGACGTGTTCACCCTGGGAGTAGTCGTCGCCGTAGTCGTCATCACGCCGGTGTTACACGTCGGGACGAACGCCCTCGCCTACGGCCTCGGGCTCAAAGACGAGCCCTGGTAACCGGGGGGCTTAAGCCGTGGTCAGTGGAGGATGAGACAATGACGACCGACGCGGTCATCGGCCGGATCTTGGCGGCCGACGCTGTCAGCTTCGGTGAGTTCGAGCTGTCTCACGGGGGAACGAGTGACTACTACGTCGACACGTACCGATTCGAGACGGACCCCGCCTGTCTCACTGCGATTGCAGCGGCTTTCGCCGACCGCATCGATACGGCCACCCCTGCAGGTGTCGCCGTCGGCGCAGTACCACTCGTCGTGGCGACCGGATTACAACTGGACCGGCCGTACGTGATCGTCCGGAAACAGCGCAAGGAGCACGGCACCGGGAACCGGATCGAAGGGTCGCTTCCGGCAACGACACCGGTTGTCGTTCTAGAGGACGTCACGACGACCGGACAAAGCGCTCTCGGGGCCGTCACAGCGCTGCGAGACGCTGGGGTCACCGTCGACCGGGTGCTCGTCGTGATCAACCGCCAAGAGGGGGCCACAGCGCTGCTCGGAGACCACGGCGTGACTCTTGAGGCTCTCGTGACCGCCGAGGAACTCCTAGCAGCCAGGGACGGGCGGTCCTAACAGTGGTTGAAAATACGATCGTGTTGTTCAACAGGGAGCGTGTAAGTATACGTGGGACAGCCTTGTTTCATGTCCCACACTGGGTAAAGAAGTCGTATTACCAACAGCTGCTAACACAACGCTTATTGTCGTATCAGTGAAAATCCGGAGTATGATGGTAGGTGTCCGTTTTACACGCCCCTAACCGCCGGCCCCGACACCTGCTGTGCTTTCTTCCCCAAGTATGTCAGAAGCAGCTTCACCAGAGCAGATAGCGGTCGTACTGCCAGATGGATCAGAGCTCTCCGTTGAGTACGGAGCCTCGATCGAGGAGATCGCCTACGAGATCGGTCCGGGCCTCGGCCGTGACACCGTCGGCGGGCGCATCGACGGGGACCTCGTCGGCAAGGAACGACCGGTAACGACCGACGGAGCGGCAATCGAGATTGTCACCACCGACGCCGAGGAGTACCGACGGGTGATGCGCCACTCCGCGGCACACTGTCTCGCACAGGCGGTCCAGCGACTGTACGACGACGTCGAGCTGGCTATTGGCCCGCCCACCGACGAGGGCTTTTACTACGACTTCGACAACCTTGACGTCGACGAGGAAGACCTGGCGACGATTCAAGCGGAGATGGAGACGATCATCGAAGCCGACTACGAGATCGAGTACGAGACCGTCGGGATCGATCAGGCACGCGAGCGTCTCGCAGACCAGCCGTACAAGCTCGAGTTACTCGAGGAGATCGCGGCCACCCAGGAGACGGTCTCCTTCTACCGGCAGGGCGACTGGGCAGATCTCTGTCTGGGCCCTCACGTAGACTCGACCGGCGAGATCGAGGCCGTCGAGGTGCTCGAGATCGCCGGCGCCTACTGGCGTGGTGACGAAGAAAACCCCATGTTGACCCGGATCTACGGGACAGCCTTCGAGGCAGAGGACGAGCTTGAGGCGTTCAAAAAGCGCCGTGCGGAGGCCAAGCGCCGTGACCACCGCCGCATCGGCGCCGAGATGGGCCTGTTCTCGATTCAGGACGTGACCGGTCCCGGGTTGCCGCTGTATCATCCCCCGGGCAAGCGGGTGCTCAAAGAGCTCGAGGACTTTGTCGAGGAAATCAACGAGGAGTACGGCTACGAGTACGTCGAGACGCCCCACGTGTTCAAGACGGAGCTGTGGAAACAGTCCGGTCACTACGACAACTACGCCGACGACATGTTCCTCTTCGAGGTGGGCAGCGACGAGTTTGGACTGAAGCCGATGAACTGTCCCGGCCACGCTGCCATCTTCCAAGACGAGAGCTGGAGCTACCGGGACCTGCCGGTTCGCTACGCCGAAAACGGCAAAGTTTATCGGAAAGAACAACGCGGGGAGCTGTCTGGGCTGTCACGAGTGTGGGCGTTTACTATCGACGATGGCCACCTGTTCGTGCAACCCGGGCAGATCGACGCCGAAGTCGATCGGATCATGGACATGATCGACGCCGTCTTGGGAACCTTCGGCCTCGAGTACGAGGTTGCGCTTGCGACCCGCCCCGAGAAGTCTGTCGGCGGCGACGAGATCTGGGAGCGGGCGGAGTCCCAGCTGCGGTCGGTACTCGCCGAGCGAGACATGGAGTACACCGTCGAGGAAGGCGACGGGGCCTTCTACGGCCCGAAGATCGACTATGCCTTCGAGGACGCGATCGGCCGGCAGTGGGATGGGCCGACAGTCCAGCTCGATTTCAACATGCCCGAGCGGTTCGACTTAGAGTACGTCGGCGCCGACAACGATCGCCACCAGCCGGTGATGATTCATCGGGCGCTATATGGCAGCTATGAGCGGTTCTTCATGGTACTCATCGAACACTACGCGGGCAAGTTTCCGACCTGGCTCGCCCCCGAGCAGGTCCGGGTGCTGCCGATCAGCGACGACAACACCGCCTACGCCAACCAGGTCGCCACGGCGCTGTCCGACCGGGGCGTTCGCGCGACGGTCGACCGTGATGACGGGACGATCGAGCGAAAGATCCGCCGAGCCCACGAGGATCGGCTCCCCTACCAGGTGATCGTGGGCGACGACGAAGAGGCGACCGAGACAATCGCCGTCCGGGACCGCGCCGAACGACAGGCCTACGACGTCTCGCCGGCAACGTTCTACGAACACCTCGAAACCGAGATCGGGGCGCGGACCGAAGCCCCATCGTTCCTCGATTGAAGCAAACAGCCCGTCAGAGCCATGCGGGTCGATCACGATAGGGCGTGTATGGCACCAGAGACAGAACTCGTGCTCTACGAACTCCCGGGGTGTCCGTACTGCCGGCGTGTCAAAAACACACTCGACGAGCTCGATGTGGCATATGGGTCGAAGATCGTCCCGTCGGCGCACGACGAGCGGAGTGAGGTCGAAGCGATCAGCGGGCAGACCGCCGTTCCGGTTCTCGTCGATCCGGCAAACAACGTCGAAGGGATGGCAGAAAGTACCGAGATCGTCGCCTACCTAGAAGCGACGTACGGCCCCGCGGAGTGAGGCCACTCAGGCCTCGCCGATCTTGTCACGACCGACGGCAAACGGCCCCGGCGTGGCGATGATCTGACCGTTGACTTTCTTCACGATGTCGCCGTCGGTTTCGCGGACGGCTGACAGCAGTTCGTCGATGACGAGCTGTTCGGTGAGCTCCGACCGGCCGAGGCGGTCGGTGTAGACGATCACGACGTGGCCATCGTAGAGTGCGTCTTTGACTGCGAGGAGGTCTCGTTGTGTCTCGACTTCGGCGAGGCGGACAAGCGGCGACCGGGTGGTGCCGTTTGTCGTCCCGGTGTCATCTTCGTCCGTGACAGCCCCGAGATCGAAGTACTCCGCGGGTGTCCGGACCCCGTGGTTGCCGTTGAATACGTGTCTGAGCATCCGCATGGCTGTGTTAGCCGACGGTACGCGGCGGGGCACAATAAGTGTGGGATGTTCTAGTGAGTTGTCCGTTGGATGTTTTACCGAAAGTCAAGGAGAAAGCCCCGCCCTTGGGGCTGTCTGTTACCCATACGGTCACCGAGACTCAGACGGACGTCTTAGACGTTTTCGACCCCGATCTGTGCTTGAGAGACCGAGAGAAGGAGCAATTCGGACGGTGGTATCGGCGGTGGGGGAGTTACTGCATGCGGGTCAACGCGATCGGCAAACCCGTTCGGTGAGGGTGGTACATCCGGAGATACCGGTGTTTGCAGCCGGGGGCATCGATCTCGACGGCGATTTGCTCTGTGGGGTACTTGTGGGGAAGAGACAGCGCTTCAGCGCGGGGAGGATGTCAATGGGACGTTCTGCTGGGGCGTGGCTCACGACCGCAGCCGGTCGCGGATGCGGCCTGGAATCCCGAGAATCGAGAGTCCGACGCCGGTAATAATCATCAGCGTGTACAGTCCCAGTGTGGACAGCCAGAGGATCACCATTGCGGCGATCGCCCAGCCACCGGAGAGGTAGTAAAACGCGCCGAGGGTCATGACGGTGCCGTAGAGTAAGACCAGATAAGGCCCCCAGCCACGGGCGTACCCACGGCGCTGCCGACGTCGGACATAGGCCCTGAGTTCGCCCTCGATATCGTCGCGGTGTACGGTCCGGCCCTCGATGCGCTCCTCAAGCGCCGTCAGGTCGTCACGGAGCGCGTCGACATCCGCCGCCAGCTCATCGGCTGCCTCGTCGTCTGCGTCCGTCTCCGCGCTGGTCTCCCCGTCACTCATGGTTGGGTGGTTGCTCGCGTGGGTGTTGTAGCTGCCGGTCCGAGATCACGACGTTTGCTGCCCCGCCGAGGAGAAGAACGATAGCGGCAAAATAGAAGAACGTGACGAGCAGGAGCACCCCCCCGATGGGACCGTAGATCGAGACGTTGCCGGCGAGGGCGATATAAATCTGAAACACCGACCACAACAGCGTCCACCCGACCGCGGCGACAAGCGTCCCGGGAATCGCCGCCCGCGGTGGGACCGGGCGGTCTGGGAAGACGTAGTACACCGGGAACAAAACGACGGCGAGGGCGCCGATCAACACCGCCGACCCACTGAGTGCGCCGATAAAAGGCAGCCGAGCAGCGAAGACACCTAGTCCCGTCATCAGAACAACACCGAGTCCAATCGCGCCGAGGACCACGAGCCCGTTGCGAATCGAACCGACCGTCGTCTGACGCTCGTGGGTCCGGTAGAGTCGCGAGAAAGCAGTGTCGAGTCCCCGGAATACCCGCAGTGCACCCCATAGGGTCAGGATGACCGCGGCAACTGAGAGTCCAGCACGCTCGGGGCCAGCCGTCAGCGCCTCAACGAGCACCGACTGCGTTTCAGGGGTGAACACGGCACCGGTTTCGGCGAGGATCTCGGCAACGAGATCCCGGCCGGCAACGACGGCAGCGACAACAGCCCCGACGGCCACCAGCGGCAACAGTGAGACAAAGGCGTAGTATGCAACGGCAGCAGCGAGAAACGAGGCCTGGCTCCGAGAAAAGACACGGAAACTGTCCCGGAACACGCACCCAACCGCCGCCACCGACCGGCGTGGCTCCATCAGGCGCCTCCGCCGCAGCGCAACGACTGTGTGTGTCGCTGGCCACAGCACGCCCGGCCACGCGTCACCGCGTCGCTTCCATCGGTCGTCGTCCGAGTGCACATCATTGAGGGTTTGACGGAGTGGCGAAAAAGCATTACGGGCCGTGAGACCAGCCGGTGGCTCGGTCTGGCGACAGAGGGATACGACGGCTGCCCCAAGACCGCGTATGGCGTCGGTGTACTCCGGAGTGGCGGTCACCAAGGAGACGGTGGCCGAACTGACCGGTCATCTCAGCGGAACCGGCGACGCGTACGAACTCACTGCTCCCCAGACCGGGGCGTCGGTGACGGCCGTGCCCACAGATACGGCGACAGACGTCAAGGCAGCCGTCGAGCGAGCTGAGCGAGCACAGCGGTCCTGGGAAACGGTCGCCGCAGACCGGCGGGCGGCAGTGATCGACCGGTTTGGTCAGGCAGTGCTCAGGGATCGAGAGCGGCTGATCGATCTCCTGCAGCTCGAAACCGGAAAGGCCCGCCAGCACGCCCGTGATGAGCTGTTCAGCGTGCCGCTGACCACCACCTACTACGCAGCCCGTGGCCCACGGTTTTGTGCATCCGAGTCGCGGACACCCCCGATTCCGCTTCTCACCGATGCGGCCGTGGAGTACGAACCCGTTGGCACCGTCGGTGTGATCGCACCGTGGAACTACCCGATGACGCTTGCAATGGCCGACATCGTCCCGGCACTGGTTGCCGGCAACGGGGTCGTCTGTAAGCCCGACGAACGGACTCCGCTGACGGTGCTCGCGCTCCGGGAGCTCTTTGTTGAGGCGGGGCTCCCCCCGGAGCTGTTTCAAGTCGTTGTCGGGCCGGGCAAGCCGACGGGGACAGCAGTCATCGACACCGTCGACTACGTCGCGTTCACCGGGGGGACCGAGACCGGCAGGCTCGTCGGCGCTCGTGCCGGCCAGAATCTGATCGACGTCTCACTCGAACTCGGTGGGAACAATCCCGCTATCGTCCTCAAGGACGCGTCCCCGGCGACCGTCGCGCGGGGCATCACGCAGGCGGCAGTAGCAAACGCGGGGCAGCTGTGTCTCGCTCCCGAGCGGGTCTACGTCGCCGCGGAGCAGTACGACGCAGTCGTCGCGGCGCTGCGAGCAGAGTTCGCCGCGCTCTCGTTGGGCGTTGGGTACGGCTACGAATCCGACATGGGTCCGCTCATCGATACGGCCCACCGCGAGCAGGTCGCGGCGGCTGTTGACGATGCCGTCACGGCCGGAGCGACACTGCAGGTCGGTGGTGAGGCCCGGCCGGACATCGCGCCGGGATACTACGAGCCGACCCTGTTGACCGACGTGCCACTGTCGGCCGCCGCCGCGGCCGAGGAGACCTTCGGGCCCGTACTCTCGGTCTGGCCGGTGCCGGACACGGCCACGGCAATCGAACGGGCCAACGACACCCCATATGGTTTGAACGCGAGCGTCTGGACCGACGACGAAGAACGCGGCCGGGCCGTCGCGAGTGAACTCGACTGTGGGACGGTCTGTATCAACGATGGCTTCTTCGTCGGCTGGGGCGCGATCGACGCACCGATGGGCGGGACGGGCGATTCGGGTGTCGGCCGGCGAAACGGTCCGGAGGGGCTTACCCGGTACCTCGAGTCGCGGACGGTCGCAACGGCAAAAAGCGGGCCGTTGATCTTCCCGGATAGAGTGCCGACCCGGGCCCTCGCGGCCGCCGTTGATGTCCTAACACGCCTCCAGCGGCGGTTGTTCTGACGGTCACTGTCCGGCTGCGGTATCCGGATCGGTCTCGTCGTTGGATGGGTGGTCGTCATCGGACTGCTGGTCATCAGTATCGGACTGCCGATCGTCATCGGATGGGTGGTCGTCATCGGACTGCTGGTCATCAGTATCGGACTGCCGATCGTCGTCACTCACCGCCTCGTCGGGCGACGGCGCAGCTCCGGTCGTTGACTGGTCGTCCGCCGCAGACTCCACGGCAGTGGGGTCGTCAGCTGCCTCTCCGGCGGCCGAAGAGTCTTGAGCGGCGGTCTCCTCAGCTGTCATCTGGGCCGTCTCATCCGCGTCGGTCTCGGTTGCTGCCGGCGCCGCGTTTTCGTCGTCGGCAAAGAGCAGATCACGGCGGATCGCGACCCCCAGTGCGATGACACCAGCACCGAGAACAGCCAGCAGCACCGACTGCACGATCACAACGTCGAAGACGGCACTGACCATGGTCACGACCAGACTCTGGACTGCTGCCGGAACCTCCGGAAGCAGCGTCGGTAGTTGACTTCGAAGCACGGCAGCTACGCCGGCGGTTCCGGTCCCGATGAGTGCGGTGAGCGCCCCTAAACCGATGGCAGCAATACTCGGTGAAGCGAGCACGACTATGGCGCCGGCGAGTCCCAGCACAATGAGGACGAGGAGAAACGGAACGAGCGTGAGGGTGCTCATGGCGTCCTGAACGGTTTCGAGTTCGGCTCGCTCCTCGGCTGTCAGGTCCTCATCAGAAAACTCGATCGACTCTGGGAACGGAGCAGCCTCCTCGAAAAAGCCCTCAACGAAAGCTTCAGTCAGGTCGTCGGTCGCGGTTTCGACAGTCGCGCTGAACTCATCGTACTCTATCTCGCCGAGCATCGCGTCGACCCACGCGTCGGCGAGGGCCTCGAGCGACTCCTCAAGCCCCGGGACGTCAGCGGGGGCAGCGGCGACGAAGTCAGCCCGGAGTGTTTCACGTTCCTCTTCGAGCTGCGTGTCGAGGGCGTCAGCCAGTTCGTCCTCCGAGAGCTCCGCATCCGTCTGCTCCTGGATCGCTGCTTTTTGTTCGTCGCGGAACTGATCACGCTCGTTTGCGAACTGTTCGGGGCTCTCGGTCATTCGGTCGAGCTGTTCCACCTCGTCGCCACCCAAGGCCCCGAGGTCGAGTTCTCCTTCCTCAACGACAGCTGCCGCAGCGTCGTCTTGAAGCTCCGCGGTGTCGATAGTGACGGTAAGTGAGTCACGGTCACCCAAGAGAAAAGCATAGACGTTCTCGATTACCGGCTCCAACTGGCTGCGGACCCACTCTTCGGTGATGGCTTCGTTCACGAGGGTCTCGAAGTCGACGCCGGTGATTGGCAGCCCTTCCAACGGCTCGTCTTGCTGTGTGCCGGAGAGGGCCTCCTCACGGATTTCTTCTGCGATGAGTGCATACAGGTCGGCCTCTTCGGCGGTGTCGGTCACGAAGTCGTCGTTCAGCACCGTCCGGTCGGCGGCGACGGCGATATTGGCTGTGGTCAACCCAATGACGAACAGTATCCCGAACAGGCCGAGGCCGAGCATGCGGAGAAGTCCCATAGTTTGCTGTTTACAAGAGGCATATTAAAAGCACACCGCTGGTGGACGCCAGACGATTTCCAACGGCTTTTGACGCGGTGACACGTGATTGTATCCGATGGAGTTTGGCGATCTGATTCACACACGACGGTCGGTTCACGAGTACGCCGACGAAGGCATCGACGAGGCGACACTAGAGTCGATCTTCCAGACGGTCAGACTAGCACCCTCTAGCTATAACCTCCAACCGTGGGAGTTTCTGCTGGTGCGTGATGACGACCGCAGGGAAACGCTGCAGGAAATCGCCTACGGCCAAGAACACGTAAGCGATGCCGATACAGTGGTGGTCGTCCTCGGGAACACCGATCCGACTGACCACGCCGTGGCGGTCTTTGACGACTGGCTCACAAAGGGGTACATTCCGGATACCGATACGCGCGACCAGCTCGTTGAGAACGCCGAGTCGATGGGTGACCAGTCCGAAACCGACCGCCGCCTGTGGACGACGACCTCGACAGCGCTCGCAGCGATGACACTCATGTACGCGGCCTGGGACCACGGGATCGCAAGCTGTCCGATGGGTGGGTTCGATGCCGATGAGCTAGTCGACGTCTTCGAGATTCCCGACACATACGAGCCGGTAATGCTGATCACACTCGGCTATCCTGCGGCGGATGCCGAAGACGGCACTAAACAGCGGAAGGGGCGGCGGCCGGTCGACGAGTTCGTCCACTACGGTGAGTTCGAGCCGACGGCGGAGACAACGGTCACCGGAGTGACCCACCGCTCGTGAACCGCCACGGGGCCACGCCCCGAGATTCTGAGACCCGTATCGATAGTGGCCGTACCGGTACTGACTGTGCTAGTAAACCACCCCACCCTACTCGCTCGCCCTGTAGTACCTCGGGAAAGGTTTTGAGCAATGGGTCTCTACTAATGACGGCAGCAACCGCTCTATGACCTGCTTCTGATTTGGGCCCCTCAATTAGTTTCCTGGAGTACTAACGGGCTCGCTCCTTGCGGGTGGGGCTTCCAGCGAAGTTTCCTTCAGAGTCTGACCCTGTTCCAAGTCAGAGAGACTTACTCGCTGCGGGACGTTCACAGCCCGCTCTACACTCTCCTCAGAACTGGCCGACGTTCTCGGTTCGGTTATTCTACTTTCTGTTCGCCGTCGCGCTGTACAATCTGTGGGTGCTCGCAAACATCCTTGTTGCTGGGAAGATCCAACCGGAGAAACCGCCGATTTCGACGCGGATCTTTCGGCGACTCATCTTGACAGACTACGGCTAAGCTAGCGTTTTATTTCGACCGGGAAACCGGTCAGTGAGCGGTTTCTTGAGAGGTACTGCTCGGGAACGCCGCCTGACGGCGTTTCCTCGCATCCCTCGATCATCAAGCACTGGGAGAAAAGTCACACTCGCTGCGATCCCAGAGCCAACTCTGTCGTGGCTGCCTTGACGAAAATCTGATTCGGCAACTACCGTGAACGGCGAGGCTTTCGCCTCGATTCTCCGTAACCGCGTGACCGAGACCAGCCGCGATCAGCTCAGCACACACGATGGCCCCGCAGTTGCGGAATTCATCGGCGACGAGCAAATCACACAGGCGATGGCCGCCAATACCGTGTCACAGCCAGAGGGTCGGACCATTGAGACGGTCCTCGTCAATCCCTTCCAGCCGGACCGGCGCGGGCCTGGTGTGGGACTCACCGCACTCGAAAGAGGAACGGAGTCGATCGTCGACATCGAAGTAGCCAGTAGGAAAGCGGCGGATTCGCAGATCGCTCATCTGTAGAAGCGAATACCCGTGGTTTTCCTCCTCTCTGATTGCAGGTGCCAGTCCATCACTCGGGTGACGCTACCCTCAATCTTCCGCAGGTACTGACTGCTACAGATGAGCGTTCGCAGATTACGGCATTGGAGACGGCCGGCTACCAAGCCGCGTACTACCGCTCTGACTTCTCCCACGACTTCAGTCGTGGGCTTTCGCGCTGACTCCGCTGTAACTGTCAGTGCCACAGCGGCCACGTGATCGCCCGAGACAGATCGCAAGAAAACGACACTCGACGAGACCAAACCGCCGACGCGGCGTGATCGCCTGCGCTGCCGCCGGCTACTCGGCGATAAGAATCGAGTGCTCAACGGTCATCACGCCGTCAACCGACCGAAGCCGAGCGACGTACGAGCTAATCTCGTCGGCCGTGCCGTCGGCCACGAATACCTCAAGACAGGCACTGCCGGCGTGGCTGTGCATGTTCGATACCACCAGATCTTGGTGTGTGTGGCGAAGGTCAGACAGCTTCGCCCCAGCACCGGTACCGTGTTCAAACGCGGTAGTGATAACGCAGGTGACCGGCTGCTGGTCGGTGCCCGGACCGTCAACGCCGTCAAGCAGACACCGGGTGCCTTCTCTGACCGCCTCGCTTCTGCCACTGTAGCCGTGCTCCTCGATAAAGTCGTCAAGTTCTTCGAGAAGCGTGTCCGGAATCGAGACGCTGACCACTTGCATACTAACACCACCGGGGCCCGGTTCCATATGTGTTATTATTATGTGTCTTTGTTTTCGTAATAACTAATAACTTTATTTCTTGAGTTCCTAAAGCAGCTGGATGAGCGAGACAATTCCAGTCACGATCCTCTCAGGCGCACTCGGCGCTGGCAAGACGACCACGCTGAATCACGTGTTGACCGCAGACCACGGCCATGAGGTCGCCGTCGTCGTCAACGACATGGGTGAGGTCAATATCGACGTTGACCACGTCGAACAACAGTCCGAGCTCGCACAGTCTGACGAGGAGATCATCGAGATGTCGAATGGGTGCATCTGCTGTCGCCTCCGCGGTGATATGCTCGAGGCGGTCGGTGCGCTCGTCGAGAGTCGAGAGTTCGATTATCTGTTAGTCGAGTCCTCTGGGATTTCGGAGCCGATTCCGGTCGCTCAGACCTTCGCTCTCGGTTTCGAGGATGCGTCGTACGACCCGACCGACGATTATCACCTCGATACGATGGTCTCGGTAGTCGACGCCCACGCGATGTACGAGGGGTTCGATTCGGGCAGTACGCTCACCACCGACGAGGCCGCCGGCGGAACCGATCGGATCCCCGAGGAGGTGTTACTCGATCAGATCGAGTTCTGTGATGTGCTGTTGCTCAACAAGTGTGATCTCGTTCCCGACGCGGAGCTTGACGAAATCGAAGGCGTACTGCGGGCACTACAGCCACGCGCGGAGATTGTACGGACCGTATTCGGGCAGGTCGACCCGGGGACGATTCTGGAGACGGGGCGGTTCGACTTCGAGGAGGCACAAAACTCCGCCGGCTGGAAACACGAGCTGCACCACGGCCACCACCACGGCGCGGCCGCAGAGGAACACGGCGTCGAATCGTTTGTCTTCCGGGCAGACCGTCCGGTGCACCCAGCCCGGTTTGCGGAGCTTCTCAAAAATCTTCCCACGGCGATCATCCGCGCGAAGGGCTTCTTCTGGGCTGCCGGCCGTGAGGACGTTGCGATGGGCCTCGACAAATCCGGCCAGTCGGTCCGTGCCGGCCCGAAAGGCCAGTGGATCGCCACGTTACCCGAACAAGAACGGAAACAGTACTTGCAGGCGATGCCCGAGTTGCGAGCAGACTGGGACGACCAGTGGGGTGACCGTGGTGTCGAGCTGGTCTTCATCGGACGTGAGTTCAGCAGCAGTGAGCTAGAGGCGTGGCTGGAGGACTGTTTGCTCACCGCGGCCGAGATGGGTGACGACTGGAGTCAGTACCCCGATCCATTTGGCCGCAACGCACAACGGGAGCTTGCACTCGCCGACAACTGACGAACTGTGATATCCGCCGTGTATCGCGTCGTGAACCTGCCTCGGGGTCAAGCCCGCGGTCACCGTGACAATCTGTACAGCGGTTCACGGCGAACGCCCATCCGGTTACCATGGGGATGACGTCGGCACCTAGAGCAGTTCACAGCGGATACGGCGCGGAAGCCCACCGGCTTCAGCCGTGGGAGGAAGCGCGTACGCTCCGCGAAACAATCCACCGACTACAGCATTGCCGACTCCCGAACGTTATTGGAAAATATTGATCGCTCATCTGTAGAAGCGAATACCCGTGGTTTTGCCCCTCTCTGATTGCAGGTGCCAGTCCATCACTCGGGTGACTCTAC
>OBKM01000269.1_pt1 | contig 25930 bp, 23 predicted proteins | sample 1519691 | NCBI WGS metagenome assembly OBKM01 (sample SAMEA37050418, study PRJEB22526) | metagenome | biome: saline pan; feature: lake; material: water | place: Egypt | collected 2015 | depth 0.5 m | reverse complement strand
ACTCTGATATGAAAGACGGCAATCTATCCATTATCAACGCTCACTTGGATGGCACCGTACTGTTCCGGTTATTATCCCAGATAACATTCTTATAAAGAATATGCTGCGGTAATATTCTCCGATTATAACAAAACGCAGCCGAACAATCTGAATATTTGAAAACCGTTAAATAGACAGGTGACATCTTGGTAAGCATGTCAGAGGCGCAATCAATCAGCGATGGTTCGGGCCAGGCACGAGATTTGACCGCATTCCAACAGAACATCCTCCTCATTCTCGCCGAGGAACCCCGCTATGGGCTTGCGATCAAACGCGAACTCGAATCCTATTACGGAACTGAAGTCAACCACGGACGACTGTATCCAAACCTCGATGATCTCGTCGAGCAAGAACTCGTCGAAAAGAGCGAACTGGACAAACGGACAAACCAGTACGAACTCACCGCCGCCGGCCGCGATGCGATTCTCGACCAGTTTGAGTGGGCACTTTCGAAGTTCGTCACCGACGACGACCGCGCGGCTGATGTCGAAGCTCTCATCGAGTAACAGTTCGTTACTGTTCTGACACCGACTCCGGGCAGTCGGTGTCTACAACCGCAAACAGATACTCCAGAGAGTCATCTATTGCGGCCTGCTGGTTTTCATCGGGCCACACATTTCGCGGATAGTACTCCGTTTTGAACTCAGCGAGCATCTCCGGTGTTGTCTCCTCAACCCGCCGGAGATAGTGGTTGCCGAGAAACTCGACAAACGCCGTGGCGTTGGCGGCGTGAATCTCGCCGTACTCCTCGGCAACACGCTCGACAACGGCGGTGTTGTGCTCGTTGATCGCCGCCCAACTTCCCTCACCAGCGGTTGCCGACAACGGGCGTTCGACTGCGCGGTCGGTGTCTTCGATCCGCTCCACAACGACGGTGTCGCCGTCGAGCCACTCGGTCGGATACAACACGAGTGTGTCGTCTTCCTCGCGGATGCGGGCTGTGTACTCGTATTCGGCAAGCGTCTCGGCTCGCTGCTCGCGGTAGGCGGTTGCTTCGGCTGGATCACCAGCCCGCTGGGCGAGTCGTGTCAGCCGTTCGGCCTCACTGATTACTGAATCTGGTAGCGACGCCTCCGATGTTGCGTCGGCTGGCGACGTTTCCGCTGTTGGTGGTGAATCAGTCATCGAACGCGTTGTTTGCGAGTTCGTCGGCTCGGTCGTTCACTTCTCGTGGCACGTGCTCAAGCGACCACCGATCAAAGCTATTCAGTAGTTCGCGGACACGCACGCGCTGTTCTCGGAGATCGGGATCGTTCGTATCCCACACACCCTGGACTTGGTTTACGATGAGCTCGCTGTCGCCCCGGATATCGATCTCATCGAGGCCCAGATCGGCGGCTGCGTTGAGTGCCCGAATCAGTGCCGCATACTCGGCTTGGTTGTTTGTGGTTTCGCCGATTCGTTTGCCACCTTCGGTGGCGATGCCGTCGCCGGTGACGATCACCCAGCCGACTGCGGCTGGCCCAGGGTTGCCGCGACAGGCCCCATCAAAGTAGACGTGGCCTCGGCCGCCCGCCTCATCCAACAGCAGCGTCAGCGCTGTCGGATTCGCGCCCTGGACGACGATCTTGTCGTCGTAGGCAACTGCCACCGCTTCTCCCCGCTCGGCCCGCCACTGCTCGTGAGGGGTGTTTCCGGACTCGATAGACACCCCAGCCGCACGCAGTCGGTCGGCAGCCGCTGCGGGATCACAGCTAATCGTCGGCATACCTCCTGTGAGGGCTGCAAGCCCAAAGAATCTGTCTGGTTTGTCGCCCTTTCGTTGGTTGGTTCATGTTACCGTGTGACACACAATCTTTAACAATGGATAGCCGACTTCTATATAAGTGTAATGACACGGTCTAGTCGTCAGCGATCCAACCGGGAGCCCCAACGCGAGGAAACCGAGGCCGATGCCGAGGAGGTTGATCTTGACAACATCAACCCCGACGAGGTCAAGCGCACGGCCGACGACGAACTCATTCATGAGCCAACCGGGCTGATACTTGAGGAAGATCAGATCGACCGCGGGCCGGAGTGGCGGGCATTCAACCACTCCGAACGGCAGGAGAAATCCCGTGTCGGCGCGCCGACGACGAAAACGATGCACGACAAGGGGTTGACGACGACGATTGATTGGCAGAACAAAGACGCCTACGGACGCTCACTCTCCTCAGAAAAGCGGAGCCAGATGCACCGTCTCCGCAAATGGCAAGAGCGCATCCGCACCAAAGACGCGGGCGAACGCAATCTGCAGTTCGCCCTCAGCGAAATCGACCGGATGGCGAGTGCGATTGGTGTCCCTCGTTCGGTTCGAGAGGTCGCCTCCGTCATCTATCGGCGCGCACTCAACGAGGATCTGATCCGCGGCCGCTCCATCGAGGGCGTCTCAACCGCTGTCCTGTACGCTGCCTGCCGAAAGGAAGGTATCCCGCGCAGTCTCGAAGAGATTGCTGAAGTCTCCCGTGTCGAGCGAAAGGAAATCGGTCGCACATACCGGTATATCTCCCAAGAACTCGGGCTTGAAATGCGACCCGTCGATCCGAAAAAGTACGTGCCGCGCTTTAGTTCACAACTCGAACTCAGCGAAGAGGTACAGGCAAAGGCCAAGGAAATCATTGATACCACCGCAGAAAAGGGACTGCTCTCAGGCAAATCACCGACCGGGTTTGCAGCAGCCGCAATCTATGCGGCCTCGCTTCTCTGCAACGAAAAGAAAACCCAACGCGAGGTTGCTGATGTGGCCCAGGTCACTGAGGTCACAATCCGCAACCGCTACCAAGAGCAGATTGAGGCGATGGGGATTCCGACGTAGTGGGTCGGTCGTCGCATGGAACTTTCGGCGTTCATCGAGTGTGAACAGAACGAACGCGCTGAGCGTCGCCGCCTCGCACGCGAGAAGTCCTACGATATTCTTGATCGCTTAGACGTTGCCGACCAGTTTGCGACACTCGATACCGACCACGCAGTTGGCTCGGTCTCGCCGTCGATTTTTGTTGGTCGGTCAGGGTATCCCACTGTTTCAACCGGGCTGCTTTCTCCCGTCGGCAACGAAGCCGATGCTACCCAGTATGTGACTGACAGCGCGTGGTATGGCGAAGATGTGGGGATTGCGGATGTGTTTCAGCGACGGACTGGTATGTTGAACGCGAGTCAGAAAACCCCAGTCGAGACAAACGTCGCCGACGCGTGGGATGGGTTTCTTGGCACACAACGCGAGGTTGCGATTGCCGACCGACCGGTGAGCATCGAAGTCGGACTGACCGAGAGCCCGGAGCTTGATCTGTCGGTTGATGCTGTGTCGGCACCAACTGGCCCGCGGGCACAGGCTACCGAGGCGACACTCACCGAGAATCCCCACGTTCCTCGACCAGTCAAAAAGACCCTCGAAGACGACGATTGGGCGGCGACAGGCGCGATCAACTATCTCTACAACCGCGGCTTCGACGTGTATGAGATCAATACGATTCTCTCGGCGGGCGCGCTTGGTCGTGAGAGAAACCGTCGGCTTGTTCCAACGCGGTGGTCGATCACGGCTGTCGACGACACTGTCGGCCAGTATCTCCGCGGGAAGCAGGCCAACGCTCCAAGCGTCGACACCGTCTCGATCTGGCACAACGAGTATTTGGGCAACAGCTTCTGGATCGTTCTCGCGCCCGGCCACTGGGAGTTTGAACTCGTCGAGCACAAAGCCCCCGGCAGTGTCTGGAACCCCGATCCAACTGCGGGTGTCCACCTCGCTAGCGACTACGAGGGTGCAGGCGGCCGAACCAGCTACGTTGATGAAACCGCTGGGGCCTACTACGCCGCCCGGCTTGCCGTGCTTGAGTATCTGGATTCGATTGGGAGGCAGGCGAAGGTGCTTGTTCTCAGACACGTCTCCGATGCGTACTGGGCACCCGTTGGCGTCTGGCAACTTCGAGAGGCAATCCGACACGCATTCGAGGGCGAACACGGTGAGAGTGAGACGTTCAACGCAGCAGTTGCGGCGATTTCCGAGCAGTTCCCAGCTGATCTCGCTTCCCTTCGCCGCAAATCAACCCTGGTCGCTGGTCGACAGACAGGGCTGGATTCGTTTGGGTAGTTGCCGCTGTTTGGATGGCTGCCACAGCCTGCACTGACTGGCTACTGTGCGGCGTCGAGTTTCGCAAACGCTTCCTCAACCATCTCACCAGTCTCATCAATGATGGCATCGAGTTCGGCTTCATCCGTCGCCATCCCAAGCATTCGGGCGATTTTCATGATACTGACGTGGTAGACACGTTGGGTACCGGGTGCCTCCTCCCAGATAACCATATTACAGGGAAACAGCGCGCCGATCTGTTTGTCGGTTGCATCGAGTGCTCGGTCAGCCATCTTCGGGTTGCAGGCACCCAACACGTAGTACGGATCGCGGTCGGCGTCGACTTTCTCATTCAGCAGTTCCGAGGGTAAAAACTCCACGGGAATGCCGAACCCACAGTCCGCACAGACTCCCCGGACGTGTTCGATGGCCTCCTCGTGTTCCATCGCCAGTGTGGTCTGTTTCTCGCCGTAGTCTTCTGGCTCAATGTCGGCCGGATCAAACGGAAGCGCCATATCTCGCCGTGGGTGCTCCGGCATCAAAAAGAGGTGGTTTAGCTACGTCGTCGCCACTGGCTCGCGGCCGATGACATCTTTGACCGCGGTCACAAACGTCTGTCGTCGATCAAAGTAGGTGTCATCAACACGCTCTAAGATTTCTACAAGCGGTGTTGGGCCATCCGGCGTTCGGATATCGGTCTCACCGAACTTTTCGAGAATATCACTCTTTGTTTGTGGCCAACTGAGCCGAGAAGCAACGCGAGCGATGGGCGCGCCCGCAACATCTCGGCCATCACCGAGTTGCACAGTTGGTTCAGACTCGCTTTCGTCGTCTGCCATACTGCTCCGTTTGATCGGTATCGGTCTAATGGTTTCGGTTACGCCTGTTGGCGGTGTTGGCAGCCAGATGTCTGACGTACTGTTTTGTATCAGGCTTGCGTACTACGCGCTATGACCGCGATTTCGGACGCCTACTCGGGAACTGTCGCCTCCAAACGGAGCCGACGCCGGCTCTATCTCGGCGTCGGACTCTTTTTGACCGGCGCGGCACTCGTCATCGCGGGCATTGTAGCCGCCGGCTCAGGACTCCTCACGAATCGCGGCTTCTCACTCGGCGAGGCCCGCTGGATCGCCGGGATTGTCGGTGGCATTGGCGTGCCGGCGGTGTTTCTTGGCATTTTCACGATCCTCCCGGCGAATCGGACGACCCGGGCGACCGCGCTAATCGGTGCCTCCATTGCCATGTTTGGTGTTGCCCTGTTTGCTCATGCCTACCCCTGTCAGTGGATCGGCAACACCTGTGATGTCGCGGCGACTGATCTCACGCTGCCGACCGCTGGCATCTATTTCTTCGGAACGCTGACGACGTTTTGGTGTCTGTTCACCGGCGTCGCTAACTTCAAAACCCGCAACGATCCCGGCGGGACGGTCAATATGGAGATCACCAAGCTGGTGGACGGAACGACTGAAGAGACGACGGAGTCGGCGGCTGGTGGGTTCGGCAGCGTCGGTCTCTTTGGCACCGAGCCGGATGGTGATGTCGCCACCCAGACCAACGCCGACCCAACTGCTCCCGCGGCGACGGCAGCCACCAGCGATGGCGGTGCGACGACCCAGCAAATCTCTTCACCGGTTGACTCCTCGCCGACGGGTGCGGCCAGTACAGCGACAGGCTCCGACAGAACGTTGACCGGCACGGCCAACACATCGACAGGTGTGGACAGTACACCGGCAGGTGTGAACAACACGTCGGCAGCCACCGATAGCGCGTCGCCCGCGTCGACCGACAGTGGTGTCGACCACATCTCCTCGGGCAGCCACACTCAGTCGACTGCGAGTAATCAACGCAGTTCGGGCGCATCCACCCAATCGCAGCGAACCACCCAACGCTCGGCTGCCGGCACCCAAACACCACCTGCTCCCGGTGTCTCCGATGAGGATACGGTTGATCGCTACTGTGGCAGCTGCGCGCAGTTCAAATACGTCCGCACCGACGACGGACTCCAGCCCTACTGTGCCCACCACGACGAGCTGATGGATGATATGGAGTCCTGCTCGGCGTGGGAGCCACGCTAGCTGAGAAACGCTTCAAGCTCGTCGCTGCTTTTTGTGTTGAGTACGTCAGCCGATTCGGCCCAGCCTCGGCGAGCGGTTTTGACGCCGTACCGCATATGCCCAAACTCTGCGGGGCTGTGGGCGTCGGTGTTGATCGAAACCGTTCCGCCGGCTTCAACGACAGTCCGGACGGCCTGATCGTGGAGATCTAACCGAAGTGGGTTGGCGTTGACTTCGAGTGCAGTTCCGGCCTCCGCGGCTGTTTCTGCGAGTGTTGGGAAATCAACGTCGAGTCCGGATCGGCTGTTAATCATTCGGCCAGTGGGGTGGCCGATAATATCGACAGCGGGATGGGTTGCTGCCTCACAGAGTCGCTCGGTTGCTGTTTCGGTATCCTGATCCAACGCGCTGTGGGGTGAGGCGACAACAAGATCCAACTCCGCAAGCAGCCTGTCGTCAGTGCTCAGTGAGCCATCAGCCGCAATGTTTGTCTCGACGCCGTGGTAGAGCTCAATCTCGCTTTCGGCACGAACCGATTCGATCTCACTCATCTGTTCGCGGAGGTCGTCATCGGTAAGTCCGATATCGGCGATGATCCCCGGCCCGGTGGCGTGGTCGGTCACGCAGTGGAACTCGTAACCACGCTCGGCGGCTGCGGAGACCATTGTCTCAATTGAGACCTGCCCATCTGACCACTCGGAGTGAGTGTGGAGATCACCCCGAACCGCATCGGTCTCGACCAGCGTTGGCAACTCGTCGTTGGCTGCGGCGTCGATCTCGCCCGTCGCTTCTCGAAGCTCTGGCGGAATCCACGCTAATCCGAGTTCGGTGTACATGTCGGCTTCGTGGTCGCCCGCCAGTCGCTGTCCGACCCGTTGGCTGTCTTCCTCTCTGTTCGCTTCGGTCGCAACGTCGGCGATATCAAACAGCCCGTACTCGTTGAGTTTGTACTCCTGTTCGATAGCGATATTTCGCAGCTCCACGTTGTGGTCTTTGCTCCCGGTGAAATACTGCAGGGCGGCTCCAAACTCGCTTGGGACGACGACTCGGCAATCTACCCGGACGTTGTCAGCCCGGAGACTGGCCTTGTGGCTGCCGGCTTCGATGATATCATCAGCCGCCTCCCACTCGGTGAATGCTTCGATGACGGCGTCGCTGTCGTTGCTGGCGACGAGAATATCAATATCGCCGACTGTATCTTTCCACCGCCGGATTGAGCCAGCGACATCGACCGCCTCGACTGCGTCGCACTCGGCGAGAAATGTTTGTACGCTGTCGGCAACCGGACGAGCATCGCCGAGTCGTTCACGCTGTTGGCTCTGGCGAGCAAAGGGAATATTTTCCAGAATATTCTGCTCAGTTTTGGCTCCGAACCCAGAGACTTCCTGTATTTCGCCGGCTTCGGCGGCTGCCTCCAACTCATCGAGGTCGGTAATTCCGAGTGCTGCATAGAGGCTGCCGACCGTCTTCGGGCCGACACCTTCGACGCTGGTGAGGGCGGCCATATCAACCGGCATCGACTCCCGGAGTTCGACAAGTTCGCTGATCTCGCCTGTCTCAACGTATTCGATAACTTTCGAGGCGATAGCGTCGCCAACGCGGTCGATTTTCTCGACCGCCTCCGCTCCGGCTGCTGCCAGCTGCTCGATTGGCTCGGGATGTTCGGCGATGTTTTCGGCGGCTCGCCGGTAGGCAGTGGGTTTGTACTCAACTCCCTCTGCTTCGAGTCGGTCGGCAAACTCGAAGAGGAGTCTCGCCACCTCGTCGTTGTAGCTCATTACGGGTGGCTTTGCCATCCGGCTACTTAGCTTCCAGTCTGCTCGAGCGATTCCTGCGGGCTTCGCAGCGTGGCTTCACCGATGGTGTTTCTTACTCTCGTCTTCGTGTCCCAGTGCCTTTTTGAGAAACTTCGTCCATCGCTTCCGGTCGGCTGCTTCCTGCTGGGCTGCTTCTGCTTCGAGATCAACCGACTCAAGCTGCCCGAGCGCGTTGAGCGCGCGGTCGATCCCGATGATTGCCTCAACATGATCGTGTCCAACCTCGTAGCTCACCTCACCGTTTTCGATCAGCTCAACCCGCTCGCGTCGCTCGCGGCGAAGATTGCGCTTTGCTTGGTCAACCCGGTCGCGCTCGCTTGGGGGAACCGTCTCCCGGCGGTTGATCTCAAACACGAACTGTTGGAGGTCGAGTGTTTCGCCCTGAATCTCGATCTCCTCGGGAATACTCACCCCGACTGTTGCGCCCTCGCGCTCGATTCGTTCGAGGAGCTGTTTGCGCTGGTGGGGCTTCACAGCCCGTGGTAAGTGCGCCTCATACTTCGCTCCATCGCTGCTGTGGCGTCACAGAAACAGTCGTGTATCGGCCTGAAACTGAACCTTCTTATGTGAACCACCAGTACACCACCCCATGGGTTTGTTCGAACGGTTACGCGGTGAGCAATCTCCCCGCGTTGCGTTCATCGGGATCGACGGCGTGCCGTTTAGTCTCCTTTCGCAGCACAAGGATCGGTTTCCGAATCTGACAGCAATCGCTGAGGAGGGCACTGCCGGTGCAATCGACAGCATCGTCCCACCGGAGTCAAGCGCCTGTTGGCCCGCGCTGACGACCGGTGTCAACCCCGGCGGCACGGGCGTCTACGGCTTCCAGGATCGAGAAGTCGGCTCCTACGACACCTATGTTCCAATGGGCCGTGACGTTCAGGCACCCCGCCTGTGGGATCGTGTCACCGATGCTAACCGTGCGGCGACTGTGCTCAACGTTCCGGTGACGTTCCCACCGCAACAAAACGTCCAGCGCATGGTCTCTGGATTCCTTTCTCCCAGCGTCGAGAAGGCCAGCCATCCCGACGAACTCACGAAAACGCTCACTGAGGGCGACTACATTATCGATGTCAACGCCAAACTCGGCCATAAAGACGACAAATCCGAGTTCATGCAACACGCCCACAAAACGCTTGATCGGCGGTTTGATGCCTTTGAGCACTATCTCAAGGCAGATGACTGGGATCTGTTCTTTGGGGTGTTTATGACGACCGACCGCGTCAACCACTTCCTGTTCAAAGATTACGAGCAAGACGGCGAGAACAAAGACGCCTTCTTCGAGTTTTACGAGCAACTCGATACGTATATTGGCAAGATTCGTGAGCTGCTTCCAGACAACGTGACGCTTGTGATCGCCTCCGATCACGGCTTTACCTCCCTGGAGTATGAGGTTCACTGCAATGCCTGGCTCCAAGAGGAGGGGCTGTTGTCCTTCGAGGATGACGACCACAGCGAACTCGGCGATATCGCTGACGACACTGTTGCGTACTCACTCATTCCGGGTCGGTTCTACATCAATCTTGCAGGCCGCGAACCCCGCGGGAGCGTCCCCGAATCCGAGTATGAGTCAGTCCGTGATGATCTCAAAGAGCGACTCCAGGCACTCGAAGGCCCAGACGGGAAGCCAGTCTGTGACCGTGTTGTCGAATGCGAAGAAGCTTTCCGTGGCGACCATGCCGATATCGCCCCTGATCTTATAGCGATTCCAAACCACGGCTTCGATCTGAAATCCGGGTTTTCACCCTCTGATGCGGTCTTTGACACCGGCCCTCGCAACGGGATGCACAGCTTCGACAACGCAACGCTGCTGATCGATGACGAGTCAGCAACAATCGAGAACGTCGATCTCTACGATATCGCCCCGACAATCCTTGATCTCATGGATATCGAGTATGACCGCACTGAGTTCGACGGCGCAAGCCTCTGTTGAGCACGCCCGTTGAGCCTTTTCGGACTGACCGCTTCCGTTTTTTACCTCACCGGCTGCTGGCCGGCAAGGTTTTGCCGACGGCTTCATAACTGGCGGTATGCTTCATACCGTTGCGACTGAGACGGACGACCGCTCGCCTGATGGGCTGTTGGCTGGCTATAACTCGACACTTACTGACGCGCTTGATTCGGCTGCTGAGACAGCCGTTGCCGAAAGCGATGTTGAGCAGTCAACGATTGATGCGGTTGCTGATGGCGATGTCGCCGCTCTCTCCCTCACCGAAGCGGCAGCAATCGCCGCCCTCAGCGACGACGCGCCTGATGCTGAGGCAATCGTTCTCGAAACCCGTGATCATCTGCTGATGGGGATGACGACTGCCGTGCTTGATGTTGATGCTATCGCCGCCAACATTGACGTTGATCTGACTGGCCAGGAGGTACAGCAGGCGATTGAGGGCCGCATCGAGATGTCACTGGCAGAGCTTGCTGCGATCCAGTCGGTGATCGAACAGCGACTGGAGGCCTAAGATGGCAAGGGCTGTCATCCTCGGCTGCGGCTACATCGGGATCGAACTCGGCCGCCAACTCACCGACGCTGGCCACGATGTCGTCGGTGTTCGACGCTCCGATGAGGGCTGTGAGGCAATCGAAGCTGCGGGATTCAGCGCGCACCAGGCAGATCTCACCGACAGCGAGGATATCGAATCGCTGCCCGATGCTGAGTGGCTGGTGTTTGCTGCCTCTTCAGGCGGCCGGAATGCTGAAGCAGCAAAACAGATCTATGTTGATGCTCTCTGGGATGTTGTCGACAACTACGGACAGCGAGCCGATGTTCCTGATCGGCTCATTTACACCTCAAGCACCGGCGTCTACGGCGACCACGACGGCGGTTGGGTTGATGAAACAACTCCACTGGAGCCGACAACCGAGAAAACTGCGGTGCTGGCTGAAGCCGAACGCATCGCGCTGGAGGAAACAGCCGAATACGGTATTGATGGCGCTGTCGCCCGCTTCTCAGGGCTGTATGGCCCGGGTCGCTACCGGCTCAGCCGGTATTTAGAGGGCCCAGTCACGGCGGGATATCTCAACATGGTGCATCGAGCTGACGCCGCAGGTGCGGTCGCCTATCTCCTCACCGAGGATATCGCCCGCGATCAGGTCGTATTGGTCAGCGATGACGAGCCAGCCGACAAATGGGAGTTTGCGGACTGGCTGGCCGACCAGTGTGAGGTTTCTGAACCGCCGAAACAGACCAAAGCGGAACGGCTTGATGCCGATCTCTCGGCAGCCGCCCGACGCCGCATTCGTACCAGCAAGCGCTGCTCGAACGAGCTCCTCCGCGATCTCGGGTATGAGTTTGCGTATCCAACCTACCGGGAGGGGTATCGGGACGCGATTGCGGCATACGCACGGTCGTCTGAGGCCTGACTGTGTGCGGGTAAACTCCCCTGAACAGTACCCGCTCCGTTCACTGACCGGTGGGGGCTGTTGTGTGACGAATTTTGCTGCTACCTGATCGCTTTCTGGCGTTTTGAACCTGTTCACCGACACGCGAAGCTTCTTACCGGACGCTCCGCAATAGCCATATATGGGACAGCCTGTGACACGCGTCTCGCAGGCAGTAACTGAGTTCGTTGCCACCCAACCGGCCGCCGCAGCTGCAGTGGTCGTTGTGGCCGCCGTTCTCGGTGGGGTGCTCATCTACTGGTGGTTTCGGACAACACGCGGCGAACAGTTCGTTGAGCTGTTGGCCGACCGTGACGCAGTTGTCGTGTTAATGCATCCGAACCCCGACCCCGATGCGATGGCGACGGCGACAGCCATCAGCGCGTTAGGCGAGCAGTTTGATACCGAGGTGACAGTGCAGTATCCCGGCCAAATCCGGCATCAGGAAAACCGGGCGTTCCGCACTGTGTTGGATCTCTCACTCGACAATATCGAACACGTCACCGAGTTGGCCGCTGAGGATGTGATCCTCGTTGACCACAACACCCCTCGCGGGTTCGACGGCTGTGAGGGCGTGTTACCAACCGCTGTTGTTGATCACCATCCCGGCGATGGCGAAGGTGAACTGTTTACCGATGTTCGAACTGACTACGGTGCCTGTGCTAGTATTGTCGCGGAGTATTTCGAGGATATCGGTGCGGTGCCGGTGCCGGCTGATGAACATGCAAGCGAAGCCGAATCAGATCTCGTCTTACCCTCACTCGCTGCGACCGGGCTGCTGTATGGTATTCTTGCTGACACCCGACATCTGACCGTCGGTGCCGCAACCGAGGATTTTGAGGCAGCCTCCTATCTCTATGCCGGCGTTGATCAGGATAAACTCGACCGGATTGCCAACCCCGAGGTTGACGCCGAGGTGCTTGAGGTGAAAGCCCGTGCGATTGCTGGGCGGCAGGTTCAAGGCTCCTTTGCGGTGAGTGATGTTGGGACAGTCAACAACGCTGATGCGATCCCCCAGGCGGCTGATGAGATCATTCGGCTGGAAGGGGTCACCGCTGTTGTCGTCTGTGGCGAACGCAACGGCACGGTGCATCTCTCCGGTCGCTCTCGGGATGATCGTGTCCATATGGGCCGTGTGCTCGAACATGCGACTGCGGATATGGCCGACGCAGAGGCAGGCGGTCACGCCCGGATGGGTGGTGGACAGATATCTCCCCAGCCACAGCTATCAGACGGTGGCGAGCAACTCACCCAATCTGAGCCCGTTGTCAACCGCGATGCGTTGATCGATCGCATCTTTGCATCGCTCTCGGGTGACATCTAACGGCCATCAACGCCAATCCCACGGTTTTTACACCCGTGTTTCCCTACCTTTCCGTATGAGCGAAAACGAGCATCAAGACCACCGCATGCCGAACGAAGATGAGGTCTTCGCGGAAGTTACCGACATGCTCGGTGCGAACCGCGTCACTGTTCGGTGTGCTGATGGTGTTGAGCGAACCGCCCGTATCCCGGGTCGGATGCAGAAACGCGTCTGGATCCGTGAGGAGGATCTTGTCCTCGTTGAACCGTGGGACTGGCAGGACGAAAAAGCCGACATCACCCACCGGTATGAGCAAAGCGAGGCCGATCAACTCCGCCGTGAGGGCCATCTGCAGTAGCGACCGCCATCCACGACCCACACCGTCGACACTTTTCCCTTCAGGTCTCCTAGCCCACGTCAATGAGTGAGGACTACGGACTGCTCGATACTGATCCTGAGGCCGCTATCGGTGACTGGGAGACAATCGATGTCACCGACACCGAAGCCGACCGGATCGCCCGCAAGCGAGACCGGGAGTTCGAGCAGTTCGAGGCCCGAATTAAAGACGCCGAGCAGTTCAAAGTCGAGCAGTCAGTTTTCGATGATGCCACTTTCGGCGCGCTCTACAAACTCGTTTCAGACGGCCATATCGAAGCCTTTGGTGGCCCAATCTCGACCGGGAAAGAGGCCAATGTCTATGAAGCCCTCGGTGCCGAGGACACCCAAGTCGCGGTCAAGATTTTCCGGATCAACGCCTCGCCGTTTCAGCAGATGCGAGACTACCTAGAGGGTGACCCGCGGTTCGAGGGGATCGGCAGCGACAAGAAACAGGTCGTTCTCGCATGGGTTCGCAAGGAGTATGCGAATCTTGAACGCGCCATGGAAGCCGGTGTTCGGGTGCCGACACCGATTGCTGTTGAGCGGAATGTGTTGGTGATGGAACTCGTCGGCTTGGTCGAAGACCGCGCCCGGAGACTGGCTGAAGTGACTGTGGAAAACCCACAGACGGCGTACGAAGTTGTCCGAGAGTATATGCGCCGGCTCCATACAGCGGGGCTGATTCACGGCGATCTCTCGGAGTACAATATGATCATCCACGACGGTGAACTCGTCATTATTGATCTGGGACAGGCCCTCACTGTGCATCATCCAAACGCCAGTGAGTTTCTGCACCGCGATTGTGAGAATGTCGCCTCATTTTTCAGCCGACAGGGGTTGGATGTCTCGGCTGATGAACTGTTTGCGTTCGTTGCTGGCGATGATGACCGGCTTCGCTGAGGGCATTCTGTTCGGCCCACAGCAAGCGATTCATAGATCGACCACGAAAACGACCAATGTATCATGACTAACGTTTAGTGAGAGAACCTCACACAGCCGATTTCGGGTTCCGAGGAACACGCTTAAACAGATCCGCCGGGTAGCATCTGTATGCAACACGTAAAAGTCCCCCAAGATCGGATCGGCGTCCTCATCGGCGAGGGTGGCGAAACGATGCGGGAAATTGAATCTCGCTCGGAGGTACGGTTAGATATTGACTCCGAGTCTGGCTCTGTTGCCATTGAGTCTGTTGGCGACCCGGTCACTGCGTTGGTCGCTCCCGACATCGTCCGGGCGATTGGGCGCGGCTTCAAGCCTGAGACCGCGCTGTCGTTGCTTGACAGCGATCTGCGACGGTTCGAGTTGATTGATCTCTCGGAGCAAACCCGCAACGACAACGACCTTCGCCGACAGAAAGGCCGGCTCATTGGTGAAGATGGCCGGACGCGAGAGCTGATGGAAGAACTCTCCGGAGCCAGTGTGGTGATTTATGGCTCAACGCTGGGTATTATCGGGGAAGCCGAAGAGGTTGAGGCCGTCCGCCGGGCTGCGGGCATGATCCTCGATGGCGCGCCACACGGAGCGGTCTACTCCTTCCTCGAACAGAAGCACCAAGAGCTAACACACGGCCCTGATCTGGCCTGATACTTTTCGGCACCGCGATTTTCCGCAAACAGCCACAGGAGTTGTCTACTCGCTGCTTTGACGTTGCTGCTCGCTTCTTGTGTCTTGTTCCGGCGGGCTGCCGTTTTCTGGCTTTGCCCGCTCGCCTACGTTTTGCTCTGGGTGGTGATCCGCTTCAGTGTCAGGCTCTCCGCGTTCGGCTGGTGTTTGAGTCGCTGTTGGCTCCTGATTGTCGACAGTGATTTCCTCGGTCGCAACCGGTTGGCTGCTCCCAGCTTCAGGGCTGGTCGCCTCAGCTGTTGACGCGGTGGATTTTCGCCCACTCGACGGCTGTTGCTGCGTTGACTCTTGCTGTCTGTCGGTGGTTGGTCGCCTGTCAGCAGTGTGCGATTGCGCTTCTGGTGCTGATTGCTGTGCTTCGGTTGACTGTTGTTCTTTTGTGGGCTGCTGTGCTGGTTGCTGTCGCTGTCTTGCTGACTGCTCGCTGTCGGCCACAGCTGTTTGGGCTCGCTCGTCGTTATCCCCAGCATCGGGACGCGCCGATTCAGCCGGCTGCTGGCGTTCTGTCGGAGTGCCGTCTTGTTGTTCGTCGTCTGGCTCTCGGATTGACCGCAACGCGGCTTCGAACTGTGCCTGTCGCAACTCCATCTCTTCGACTGCTGCCGGCTCGCCCGCCCGTCGTTGCCGGACGTGTTCACGAACCGCGGCCGTCGCTGCCTCCCGACAGACTGCGGCAAGCTCCGCGCCGACGAGTCCATCTGTTCTTGCTGCGAGGCTATCGAGATCAACATCCTCGGCCAGCGGTCGGTTTCGGGTGTGAATTTCCAAGATATCGCGTCTTGTCTTCTCGTCTGGGGTGCCGACGTGGACTGACTGTTCGATTCGTCCGGCCCGCCGCAATGCGTCATCGATCATATCGGGCCGGTTGGTTGCGGCGATGACGACGACATCCTCCAGCGTTTCAAGCCCATCGAGTTCGGTCAGGAGTTGCGAGACAACGCGTTCGCTCACCGCGGCGTCGCTGCCGCCGCTGCCGCGCTGGCTGGCGATGGCATCGATCTCATCGAAGAAGATCACTGTCGGTGCGTTCTCTCTTGCCTTGCTGAAAATCTCTCGAATCCCCTTCTCGCTTTCGCCGATGTATTTATCGAACAGCTCGGGGCCTTTGACCGAAATAAAATTTGAGTCGGCTTCGTTGGCAACGGCTTTGGCAAGCAGTGTCTTCCCGGTTCCGGGCGGCCCATGGAGGAGAATGCCCGTCGTCGACTGCAGATCAACCTGATTGTACGCCTCGGGATACTCCAGTGGCCACTGGATCGCCTCCTGCAGCTTTGCCTTTGTTGCTGCCAGCCCACCGACATCGGCCCATGTCACATCCGGCGTCTCAACAAACACCTCCCGGAGCGCGCTGGGTTCGACCTCCCGGAGTGCCGCCCGGAAATCTCTCTCGGTGACCTGTAGCCTCTCCAGTGTCTCCGCATCAATCTCGTGTTCGAGATCGAGTTCGGGCCGCACACGCCGAAGCGCGTTCATCCCGGCTTCTCGAACAAGACTTTGCAGATCGGCCCCGACAAACCCGTGGGTGCTGGCGGCGTACTGCTGGAGATCAACTGCCTCCGAAAGCGGCATCTCGCGGGTGTGGATGCGAAGAATTTCTGTCCGACCGTGGGTGTCGGGCGCGCTGATTTCGATCTCGCGGTCGAACCGGCCACCACGACGCAACGCGGGATCGACGGCATCGATTCGGTTGGTCGTCCCAATCACGGTGATCTGGCCGCGGTCTTCAATCCCATCCATCAGACTCAACAGTTGGGCGACAACGCGACGCTCGACATCGCCTTGGGTCTCATCACGCGTGGGCGCAATCGAATCGATTTCGTCGATAAAGACGATTGCCGGCTCGGCCTCTTCGGCTGTCTCGAAGACTTCTCGCAGCCGCCCCTCGCTTTCGCCGTGGTATTTCGACATAATCTCCGGCCCAGAGATCGTCTGGAAGGAGGCGTCGATCTCGGTGGCGACAGCTTTAGCGATCAGCGTTTTCCCAGTGCCGGGTGGCCCGTGCAACAGAACACCCTGTGGTGGGTTGATTCCAAGCGCTTCAAACAGCTCTGGATGACGCATCGGCAACTCAATCATCTCCCGTACCATATCGAGTTCTGCATCAAGGCCACCCACATCCTCGTAGGTGATCCCCGGTGGCTCGGCCTCTTCGGCGTCGTCTGTTGGCTCTTCGACGATCTCAACTGCGGTTGAGCCGGTGATGACGACTGTCCCACCGGGATCGCTGTCGACAATCCGGACTGGAATCCGACGGTTTGAACTCCCGTTGAGCGAGCTAAACCCAAGTGTGATCGGAATAGTTTCGCCAACTCGGACGGCCCGGTTCGAGAGCTTTTCGTGAATATAGGCCGCGAGATCACCCTCGATCTGTATTCCATCGGGGACGACAACCCCAAGCCGTGAGGCTGGCGAGACATCGACTGAGCCGACGCGGATCAGTTGGTCGATTCGGGTGCCGATGGCCTTTCGGGTTTGACCGTCGATCCCGATAATTCCGTGTTGGCGCTCGCGGCGTCGGCCGGCGCGCACCCGCAGCACAGCCGTCCCGCTGTCGCCTTTAATCCGAATAAAATCGCCGTTTTCGACGCCGAGATCGGCCATCGCCTCTCGATCAATCGTTGCGATTCCTTTCCCGGCGTTCTTTCGATCGAGCGGTTTGACTCGTAGTTTCATGAGATCCCCGTTGCCATCCGAGACTACCCGTTGTCTCGGCGGTGGCTTGTTGTCACTCTCTACGACGAGACGCCTGAAATATGTGGGTGTTCACCGACCGGTTTCTCAGCAGTCACGGGTTCGAGCTCCCAATCCGCCAGCCAGCAGTGACCCGCGATGCTATTATAAAATAGCTCATTGGCAGCTATTACCATGCTAAAATTCACCTGACGTGGGGGTGTCTATTCAACCCCATACGAAATATTTATATAGAATCACAAACAATCCTGCTGTGTACATGTCTCAGCAACAGCGAATGGGTAATCAGCCGATGATTGTTCTGTCGGAGGATAGCCAGCGAACCTCCGGAAAAGATGCACAATCGATGAATATCACGTCCGGAAAGGCTGTCGCCGAATCTGTCCGTACCACACTTGGGCCGAAAGGGATGGACAAGATGCTTGTCGACTCCGGCGGCTCGGTCGTCGTCACCAACGACGGGGTAACCATCCTCAAAGAGATGGATATCGAGCACCCCGCCGCAAACATGATCGTTGAGGTCAGCGAAACACAGGAAAACGAGGTTGGTGACGGTACCACCTCCGCCGTTGTTGTCGCCGGCGAGCTTCTCGATCAGGCCGAAGAACTGATCGACTCGGATATCCACGCGACCACAATCGCCCAAGGCTACCGACAGGCAGCCGAGGAAGCCAAAAACATCCTCGAAACCGAGGCTATCGATGTCTCGGCTGACGACCGCGACACGCTTGTCGAGATTGCCACCACGGCGATGACCGGCAAAGGTGCCGAAGGTGCCAAAGATCACCTCGCCGAACTCGTTGTCGATGCCGTTCTTGCTATCGAAGACGACGACGGTATCGACCTCGATAACGTTGATATCGAGACGGTTGTCGGCGGCTCCATCGGCAACTCCGAACTTGTCGAGGGTGTCATCGTCGACAAAGAACGCGTTGACGAGAACATGCCGTACTTCGCCGACGACGCCAACATCGCGCTCTTCGATGGAGCTTTCGAGGTCAAAGAGACCGAGATCGACGCCGAGGTAAACGTCTCCGACCCATCTCAGCTACAGGAGTTCCTCGATCAGGAAGAAGAACAGCTCAAAGAGATGGTCGATCAGCTCGCCGATGCCGGTGTTGACGTGGTCTTCGTTGGCGACGGCATCGACGACATGGCCCAACACTACCTCGCCCAAGAGGGCATCATCGCTGCCCGTCGCGCGAAAAACAGCGATCTGAAAGCTCTCGCCCGCGCAACCGGCGGCCGCGTCGTCTCCAATCTTGATGATCTGTCCGAGGATGATCTCGGCTTCGCCGGCAGCGTTGCCCAGAAAGACATCGGCGGCGACGAGCGACTCTTCGTCGAGGATGTTGATGACGCCAAAAGCGTCACTCTCGTTGTCCGCGGCAGCACTGACCACGTTGTCGACGAGGTCGAACGCGCGATTGAGGACTCTCTCGGCGTTGTTCGCGCCACGCTTGAAGACGGCCAGGTGCTTCCCGGCGGCGGCGCGCCTGAGACCGAACTTGCCCTCCAGCTTCGTGACTTCGCCGACTCAGTCGGTGGCCGCGAGCAGCTTGCTGTCGAAGCCTTCGCAGACGCCCTCGAAGTCATCCCCCGGACGCTCGCTGAGAACGCTGGGCTTGACTCCATTGACTCGCTTGTCTCGCTGCGCTCGAAACACGACGGCGGCACCTTCACCGCTGGTCTCGACGCCTACTCCGGCAACGTGATCGATATGGAAGCCGAGGGCGTTGTTGAGCCGCTTCGGGTCAAATCGCAGGCGATCGAGTCTGCGACCGAAGCCGCTGTGATGATCCTCCGCATCGATGATGTGATCGCTGCTGGCGACCTCGCTGGTGGCCAGGTCGGCGATGACGACGATGACGGCCCTGACATGCCAGCCGGCGGCGGCATGGGCGGCGGCATGGGCGGTATGGGCGGTATGGGTGGCATGGGCGGCGCAATGTGAGATAGGTCACAGCCTACCACTCACAGCGGTAACAGCGCGGAAGCCCACCGGCTTCAGCCGTTGGCAGCTGACTCTGCTCTGTGTGCTGTTGCATACACTCTCACCAGCGTCTGAGCGCAGCCTCCCTGGAGTCGTCTGTGAGCCGTTGCTTCAACAGATAGCCGGTGGCCCCCAATGCAGCTACCGCGCTTCCGATTCCGAAACCAGGCGTTGAGTCCGCACGCCGCGTATCGTGGTGGCCAAGCGTCTGTAGCTGGATTCGGGAATCCTCACTTGAACTGTCGGCGTCTGTCTCTACTGCATAGAGCGTGTTGTCCCGGCTTCCGATATAGACGGTGCCACCGACAACCGTCGGCGATGAGGTTATCCAATCGTCGGTCTCGAAAGCCCACTGTTGATCGCCGGTTTCGGCATCGACCGCATAGAGGCTCCTGTCGTCGCTGCCAACAAAGACCGTTCCGTCTGCGACTGTTGGCGATGAACGAACCCAGTCGTCGGTTTCGAACTGCCACCGCCTGTCGCCGGTTTCGGCATCGACCGCGTAGAGATTGCCATCTAAGCTGCCGATGTAGACGGTGCCATCGGCGACGGTCGGCGTCGAGTCGATCCCGGCACCGGTTTCGAACTGCCACCGCAGCTCACCTGTTTCGGCATCCACTGCATAGAGCGTATCATCTTCACTGCCGACAAAGACGGTACTATCGACAACCGTTGTTGATGCGGTCACAGACCCATCTGTTTCGAACCGCCACCGCTGGTCGCCTGTTTCGGCACTGACCGCGTAGAGACTGTTATCGTAGCTCCCGATGAAGGCGACTCCGTCAACAATCACCGGCGACGACTCAACCGAGCCTTGGGTGTTGAACTCCCACTCCTGTTCGCCAACCGCGTACAGCGTGTTGTCCCGACTTCCAACGAAAATCGTGCCGTCGGCAACCGTTGGCGATGAGCGAACGCCGTCATCGGTTTCGAACTGCCACTGCTGGTTGCCAGTTGTGGTATCGACGCCGTATAAGCTGTTGTCATTACTGCCGACAAACGCCGTCTCCTCAACCACCAACGGGGATGAAATCACCTGGCCACCTGTCTCAAAGCTCCACTGCTGATCGCCTGTTTGGGCATCTACCGCGTAGAGATTGCTGTCGTTGCTCCCGATAAAGACAGTCTTACCAACAACTGTTGGCGAGGATACTACCACATCGCCAGTCTCGAAACGCCACAACTCTCTGTCGGCTGGTTGGGCTGTACCCGCTGTCGTGGCCAGTATCGAGCCGATGACCCCTCCAGCCGCAGTCCGGAGCATGGCCCGCCGGGTAACGGAACGCAACTGGTTCTCGCCCGTTGGCTGCGTGTCGGTCACTACGAGATGATTGTCGGCAGCAGATAAATGTATAGCGGCCAGTGCTCTGGCCGCGGCAACGCTCGCCCTCGGATCACCGTTTTGATATACGCCGACCCGCTTCTGTTGGGTATGGACGACGTAAGCGAGCAGTACTCGCCCGCTGATGTGGAGGATGCGGTCGAGGACTACTGGGACGAACACGACGCCTACGAGGCGACAAAGGCGGCCCATGCCGACGATCCAACGTTTTTCTTTGTTGATGGCCCGCCGTATACCTCCGGCCAGATGCATCTCGGCACCGCCTGGAACAAGACGCTCAAAGATGCTGTCATCCGGCAGAAACGCATGACCGGCTATCAGGTCACTGACCGGCCGGGGTACGACATGCACGGTCTCCCAATCGAGGTCAAAGTCGAGGAGAAACTCGGCTTTGAGAACAAACAGGATATCGAAGCCTACGGAATGGAGGCCTTTATCGAGGAGTGCAAGCAGTTTGCCGAGGAAAACCGCACAGCGATGGATGAGGACTTCCAGTCCATCGGCGCGTGGTTTGACTGGGACAACCCCTACAAGACGATCACGCCGGAGTATATGGAGGCCGCCTGGCACGGGTTCAAACAGGTCGCCGACCGCGGCCTTGTTGAGCAGGGCAAACGGTCGATCACCTGGTGTCCTCGCTGTGAAACCGGGATCGCTAACAACGAAGTCGAGTACGAACAGACCGAAGATCCCTCGATCTACGTCAAATTCCCGCTTGCGGATCGGGAGGGAAGCCTTGTCATCTGGACGACGACCCCGTGGACGATCCCCGCAAACACCTTTGTCGGCGTCAGCGAGGAGCTGACCTACCAGCAGGTTCGGGCGACAAAAGGCGACACCGAGGAGGTGCTGTATATCGCTGAATCGTGTGTTGATGACGTCCTCAGCAAGGGTCGGTACGACGAGTACGACATCGAAGCCGAGTTTACCGGCGACGATCTCGTCGGCTGGGAGTACGACCATCCACTGGCCGAGGAGGTTCCCGACCACCCGAGCTTTGCGGGCGCGGGGCAGGTCTACACTGCGGCGTTCGTCGAAGCCGACCGGACTGGCCTTGTCCACTCCGCGCCCGGCCACGGTGAGGAGGACTTCGCTCGCGGGCAGGAACTCGGACTTGATGTGTTCTGTCCTGTTGCTGGCGACGGCAGCTTCACCGCGGCAGCGGGCAAATACGCAGGCAAATCCGTTCCTGACGTAAACAGCGAGATCATCGCCGATCTGGAGCAAAACGGCGTCTTGCTGTCGGAAGGCAGTTACACACACTCCTACGGTCACTGTTGGCGGTGCGATACGGATATCATCCAGCGGGCGACCGATCAGTGGTTCATCTCGATCACCGATATCAAAGACGAACTGTTGGACAACATCGAAGCAGCCGAGTGGCACCCACAGTGGGCGCGGGATAACCGGTTCCGAGATTTCATCGAAGACGCTCCCGACTGGAACGTCTCGCGGCAACGCTACTGGGGGATCCCAATCCCGATCTGGGTGCCCGAAGACGCCGACAGCGGCCAGCTTGATTCGGAGATGATCGTCATCGGTAGCCGCGAAGAGCTCGCCGAGCGAGCAGACCAGGCTATCGACCCAGAAGCAATCGATCTCCATCGCCCGACTGTTGATGAGATCACGATCACCGAAGACGGCACCACCTACCACCGGATCGAGGACGTGTTCGATGTCTGGCTTGACTCCTCGGTAGCGACGTGGGGGACGATTGGGTATCCAACTGAAACTGACGCATTCGACGAGCTGTGGCCGGCTGATCTCATCATCGAAGCCCACGACCAGACCCGCGGCTGGTTCTGGTCACAGCTCGGCATGGGCACCGCAGCCACCGGCGAAAGCCCATACAAGGAGGTGTTGATGCATGGGTTTGCCAACGACAAACATGGTCGGAAAATGTCGAAATCGGTCGGCAACATCGTCACCCCAGAGGAAGCCATCGACCGCGCTGGCCGTGATCCACTCCGAGCCTATCTGTTGAGTCACGATCAGCAGGGTGTTGATCTCTCCTTCGATTGGGACGGACTCGGCAGCATGGTCGGCACACTCAACATCTGCTGGAACGTCTTTCGGTTCCCGCTGACGTACATGGAGCTTGACGGCTACGATCCCGCTGACCCTGATCTCAGCGAGGGCGAGTTGACAACTGTTGACGAGTGGGTGCTCTCGCGGCTCCAAGCCGTTGTCGAGGAGACCACCGAAGCGTGGGATGAGTACCGGATTGATGACGCACTCAACACGGTGTTGGATTTCGTCACCGAGGATGTCTCGCGGTTCTACGTCAAAGCGACCCGCGAGCGGATGTGGGACGACGGCGACTCACCCTCGAAACTCGGTGCGTATGCGACGCTTGCGACAGTGATCAACAGCGTGATCCGACTGCTCGCGCCTGTCACGCCGTATATGGCTGAGGAGATGTACCAGACCATCGACGGCAGCGAGACGACGGTTCACGCCCTCTCGTGGCCTGAAACGGACGAGAATCTCCGAAACGAGGGGCTTGAGGCCGACATGGCTGTGCTCCGCGATGTTGAGGAGGCCGCAGCCAACGCCCGCCAACGCGGCGGCCGCAAACTCCGGTGGCCCGTCTCTCGCGTTGTCGTTGAAACCGAGGAGGAGGCTATCGCCAGTGCTGTCGAGAATCTGGCTGACCTATTGGCTGCCCGCGTCAACACCCGTGACATCCAGGTGGTCGAGACGTTTGATGAGCTCATCGAGTACGCCGAACCACAGATGGGCGTTATCGGCCCGGCCTTCGGCGGCGACGCCCAAGCGGTGATGGACGCCGTCGAAGGAACGACCCGCGCAGAGGTCGAGGCTGGCATCACGGTCGATGGCGAGAGAGTCGAGTTGGATGACGAGATGGTCGAATACCGTAGTGAGCCGCCGGAACACGTCACTGGCACCGAGTTCGAGGGTGGAACAGTCTACGTCGATACCGCACTCACTGACGAACTCGAATCCGAGGGGTATGCTCGTGATGTGATCCGACGAATTCAGGAGATGCGCAAGGAACTCAATCTCGATGTCGAAGCCGAAATTAGCGTCGGGATCGCTGTCGAGGACGACCGCGTGGCGAGTTTTGTCGATGACCACCGCGAACTCATCAGCGAGGAGGTGCGGGCAACAGCGGTCGAAGACACTGCTGCGGACGCTGCGGATCACGTCGAAAGCTGGGAGATTGAGGAAACCGAGGTTACAATCAGTGTCTCGGTTGCTACCGAACAACCCGCCTGACTGCCGGTGGTTGTCGGCTACGACTGTTCGGCACAGCTGTGTTCGTAGAGGACTTCGGTTCGTGTCGTTCGGTTTTCGGGATCATCGATTGTCTCCATCGTCACTGTTTCTCTAACGAAATGCATCGTGAGCTGTTCAATCTCTGTGTCGTGGGTGGCGGCCCACTCCTCGCAGTGGTGTTCTGCAAGCCGGATATGCTGCTCGTTGCGATCATCCTGTGCTCCTCGCCTGACGCTGTTCATATAGAACCGCTCGCGATAGGTGTCATACTGTCTGTGTAGCTGGCCGTCGTGGGGTCGATCCATCGTGAACTCCCTGTCGTTGTAGACATCGACCGTTGTGCCGTTATCGAGTTCGGCCTCAAAGACGTAGTAGAGATCACTGGTTCGCGGTGTGGGAGCGAACACGCTCCAGGTTGGTTGGTCAACATCGACGGCTTCGGCACTGGTCTCAATGCCGTCCACTGCGGCGGATTGTTCGATGGTGTCGCTGCCAACAGGAGCGTAGAGAGCTCCGGCGATGACGAGCAACGCGGCGACGAGCATCACGCCAGCGATAGTCCCAGCGATTCGGTTGAACTCACGGACGCGCGGATCAGTGTGTGGGTAGGCGGGAACTCGCGTTGCCGCGTTTGTGAGTCGTGTTTCGAGCTGCCGCAGCTTCTCGCGGTTGAACCCAATCGCGTCGGCACCCCGACTGAGATCATCCCAGAACCGCGCCTGCAGAAAGAGAACCAGCCCGGCAATCGCCACATACGCGAAGGCTCCAATGCGGACAGTCACTGCGAAGCTTGCGTGGCCGGCAATGAACATGAATGTGAAGAGAATGCGTTTTCGACCGGCAAGCAGAATGAGTAACCACGAGAAAAACAACATGTAGTACCAGGTGAGGCCGCCGATCTGCAGCAGCGTCGGGAAGTTTCTGGTGAACTCGCCAAGCAGGAAGGTGGTATCGTCAAGCCCCATAATCAGCGGTGTTGCCTCACCACCAGTCCAGAGTTCGTTGCCGGATTTGTGGTACCAGTTGCGGAAGTACATATACACAATCTGGAGGAGAATCCCGGCCGAGGCAACGGAGACCACCTGCTTTCGGGTGAGTCGCTTCCGGTGGACAGCGTCAATCGACCAGCGTTCGCCAAGCGGGAGGAAGATGGCCCAAAACAGCAGCAGTCGGAAGAGCACATCCGCATAGCTGGTGACAAACGGGTTGTGGTGATCCAGCGAGATGACGCCGATGAAGGTGAGGATGACCGCAATGCGTGTTTTGTAGCCGACAAGCAGTTGGAGTGCGATGAGGGCCTGCAGGACGAACAGTGCGGCAATAATCGTCGGATCGCTGGTCAGATAGTAGACTGAGATGGCTGAATCGGCTGTTCGTTCGATGGCGGCAGCCTGTGAGACAACACCGCCATCAGTGTAGTAGAACGAAAAGTTGCGCGAGCGAAGGAGAATATCAGCGATGACCAACAGGGCGACGGAGATCCGAAACACAGCCAGCGAGCGGGTGTCGATAGCGACGCTCTGTTTGAGATTTCGCCAGAGCCGACCCGCAAGCATCGGCAGTCGATGCCGGAGCTGGAGATCCATTATCGGTCACCAAATGAGCAGTCCCAATATCGGTTGCGGTCGCAGGCGATCTATCTTTAACAGCGAGAGAATCCCGGCGTTTACGCCGGGCGTGAATCGCGTGCGCTCCACTGAACCATCCACCGCACCGCTGCTAGTCCTGAGTCTCTAACGTGTCGAGTCCAACCTCCAGAACCTCTGTGTAGGCTGCTGAGAGGTTCAGATCGTTCGCTTCTGCATAGTCCTTGATTCGTCCGTGGGTCGCCCAGTCAATGTCGATATTCGGTCGCATCAACAGTCTTATTAGACATTGGGACATATTATACTTTGGATGAAGCGAACCAACACCTTCACCGTGCGACCGCTCACCGACGACGATGAGCAGGTGCTACGGCAACTGTTGGACGCTTCCGCCGCGCTCTGGAACGAAATCAACTACCAACGATTGATGCGCTACAACGACGA